>CEWO01037770.1_pt1 | contig 66068 bp, 67 predicted proteins | sample 361561 | NCBI WGS metagenome assembly CEWO01 (sample SAMEA2623627, study PRJEB7988) | marine metagenome | isolation source: saline water (ENVO:00002010), including
GAAGAGAATCCAATTTATTATGATACAGAATATGCTCAATCAAAAGGTCTTAAAGGAACCATTGCTCCACTGACTTTTGTTGAGGCATATCATCAATTCGACTTAACTTACAAATTGAGACCTAATCCAGATAAAAAATGGCCTGGAACACCACGGCAAAAAATTACTGAATCTAAAAAAAATGATAAGCAAAAAAAGAAAAGTCAGTCGAAGGGAGGCACTGGCTTACATGCTGAACAACATTTTGAATATCATATGCCTGTTTATAGTGGTGACGTACTTCATTGGCAAGATGGTGAATTAAAATCATGGGAACGAGAAGGTAAAAAAGGAGGCAAGCTTATCTTTACTGAATATAGCACTCAATTTTTTAATCAAAATGATGAATTAGTCGTTACAGCAAGAAAGGTAACTGTAGTAACAGAAAAAGTTGTAAAAGAAGGAGATGGAAAAAAATAATCATGAATGAGTCTATTAATAGCTTAGAAGTTGGACAAGAATTTACTGAAGTTGTTGTAGAGAATTTGACGCGTACACAAATTGTGCAATACGCAGGTGCATCTGGTGACTTTAATCCTTTACATACAGATGAACCATTTGCAACAGAAATAGCTGGGTATCCATCAACTTTTGCTCACGGTATGCTGGGAATGGCTTTAACTGGCAAATTATTAACTAAGCTTTTTGATAATGTAACTATCAAGAAATTTGGTGTTAGATTTCAAAATATTATTTGGCCTGGCGATACATTAACTACTAAAATTGTCATTGATAAAATTGAGAGGGATGCTGAAAGCAGATTTATTGAATTATCAATTCATACTTCTAATCAATCAGATAAAATTGTTTTAAGTGGTTCAGCATCTATAGAAACTCAGTAGACTAATCAATATTTATTATTATTCGATCATCAATCACTGCTATTAATTCATTATCAATGATTGCAATTTGATTAAGCTTGCCTCGATTTATTCCTATCCGGTTCATTTCTTTTCCAGTATTGGTATCAAGAGTGACTAAATCATTGCCAATGCCAATAACTAGACCAGATTGAGTGATAATTGGGTCAGTAACGCTATTTTCATAATCAACTTGCCAGTTGTATGCTCCTGTTTTTTTATCAATTGATTTTATTGAACCGTCATAATGCACAGTAAAAATACTATCTTGATTAATGGCAGGTATTTTTAAATGGATTATATTTCGCCTAAAACTACCTTTTCCTAAAGCAGTTATCCAATTGTTCTCATCTCTCGGAATTAAAGGTGCCATATTCCAGGCCATGAGTTGCCCCCATACAAATCGAAGGGTCGGAACTTTATCCCACCAATAACCTCTTGCATCTTTACTAATTGAACCTACTTCATTCTTACTAAAAACATAAAAATTATCTCCTTCAGTGTAAGTATGCTCGACCCAACTTGTTCTATGTTTATGCAGCACTTCACCAGTTTTTCGATCTAGATGAATGACGAGACTAGAAGTGGAAATAATAAGTATTTCATCATTCGCTGACACAGCAGTTGCTGGAAACTCTTTAAGATTTTGTATTTTTTTAGACCAAATTAAATCACCATTATTGGCATCGAAAAAATAAATTTTATCTAATGAATTTGCATATATCATTCCTTCTACTATGCTAATACCAGTTAAAAAGACATCAGAAGTTTTTGTTTGCCAAATTGTTTGACCTGTTGCTATATCAATTGCATTGATGATTCCATCGCGTTGGGGAAAATACAATTTATTCTCAATAATTATGGGGGTGCTATCTAATAATCCAGGAATCTTTTTAGACCATACTAATTGACCTGTTGCTTTCGAAATTGCATTAAGTTCACCATTAACTAGCGCATAAATAATAAAATTCTTGTTACCAATAATATTTGTTGATAACCCTTGTATATTAAATAATTGTGGAACTTTCATTTGATGTTCCCACAAAACCATACCATTTAAATCAAATGATTGATTAAGATTTCTCATACCAGTTGATTGACCATATTCGCTTGGCCATGATTCTCCTGTGGCGGTTACCTCGAAAACGTTGCTGCTTATCGGTAGAGAGGGGACAACTCGATATTTGTTTACATACAATAAATTACCAAATATAAAAATGCATATATATACTGAAATTACTGACAGAAAAATGAATCTTTTACGAAGGAAATTAGATTGAATTTTTAGTCTTGTAGCTTTATCGACAAAGGTTTTATTATGCGCATCAGAAACTCTTGTTTTTATTTCTACATCACGTAGATTGAATAAACATTTCCTACAAATTCTTGAATCTGCATTTATTTCAATCTGACATCGAGGACATATTTTATATTCTTCGTTCATTTTTATTTTTTCTTCTTTTTAATAATTTTTTTCATATGTTCAACATCGTGAAATTTGGGCTTTCTTTTTTCTTGAAGGGCCAACAATGCTTCTCTGTGTTCATCAGATTTTCTTGCATAGGCAAAATTATCTATTGATCTCTGTGCAATTTCTGTGAATGATGTTGTTGTCATGTCTTCAAAAACCATTTCTTTTATTGTATGCAAAGTATTAGAAGGATTATCAGCTATTGATTGTGCAGTTTTAATTGCCTCATCAATAAGTTCATGAGGTTCATATATTTTTGTAATTAATCCAAATTCTAAGGCTTCATTTGCATTATATATCTTTCCTGTAAGCATCATTTCTTTTGCTTTTTGTAAGCCAATTAGCTTAGGTAATAACCATGAACTGTCAAGTTCAGGTGTTAGTCCTAGTTTTGAAAATCTCATTGAAAACTTTGCTTCTGTAGATGCTAAATTGAAATCAAACCAAAAAGTACAAGTTAAACCTGCTCCTAGAGCTAATCCATTAATTGCGCCAATAATTGGCTTGCTTGATATCATCCTTTTTGCCTCAAAAGCAACAGGTTGATATTTCTCCCAATATTCCTTCACTGTTTTGTTGCCTTTAGAAGCTGATGCGAATTCACCAACATCTGCTCCGGAACTGAAAGCCTTACCTTTTCCAGTACATACTATTGCACCAATCGTGTTATCTTTATTTACCGCATCAAGGAGTTCGATCCATTCTTTAAAAAATAAACCATTAAATGCATTAAGTTTCTCTGGACGGTTCCATGATGCGAGTAACACACGATCATGTCTCTCAATTGAGATCGTTTCATAATTCATAAAAATTCCTATTTTGTGTTAAAATATAATATATCATAACTAAATTTTATAAAGAGAGTATAGATGAACAAAGATGACATAGCTAGGGCTATTAGCTCCTTAGACAAAGCCAAGGGTGAGTGGTATCGTAAAAGAGTTTCATTTCCTGTAGATTTTTCAGATATAAGAAGATGGGCTATAGGAGTATACTGGCCCGAAAATCCGCCAGAAATTTTTGTCAATCAAGATTATGCAAAAAAAACTAAATGGGGTAAAATTGTTGCTCCAAGAGAATTTAATCCATTTGCATGGCCAGTCAAAGCTGATGAATCTAATGGCGGGCTTGATATTGGCTTAATACCACATTTAAGAAGTATGGCTGGTGGTACAAATGATGTTTATGGTGTTCAGATTTATATAGGTGATGTTATTACTGAGCGAAGTAGAGTCAGTGAATATAAATTAACTAAAACGAGGCTCGGCCAAACTTTGTTTGTTATTAATGAGTCTGAATGGATTAATCAAGATAAAGAGCTTGTTAGAACTAGATTTTCTACAGGAGTTAGATATTAAATGAAAAACCATTTTAATGATTTTGAAGTAGGTGATATCTCACCAAAATGGGAGCGAGTTACAGGACCAATGGAATGGAATCGTTTTGCTGCTGCAAATGATGAATTTTATTTAGTTCATATGGACGATCAGGTTGCTATTGCTGCTGAAAATCCCGAAGGCATGTTTGGAATGGGTCAAATGCGATTCTCATATATACACAATGCAATCCGAGATTGGTTAGGTGATGAAATTGAAGTCATGCAAGTTTCTTGTAGGTATACAGCTATTAATCAAAAAAATGATACCTTATCAACTACGTTAAAAGTTATTGAAAAAATAACAAACGAAGCAGATGAAAAAATACTCAAACTTGAAGTTGATGTTTTTAGACAAGATGGGACATCAACTACTCCTGGTTTTGCCCTAGTGAAATTGCCACAATAGTTTTAGCTAATTAATTTTTCAAGCAATTTACCAGCTTCTTTTGGTTCACCTTTTGGCATATATATAATTTGGACATCAGCACCATTTTTTGATCTTTCTTGTAATCGATCTCTGATTTGCTCGACGGTACCAATAACTTGAATTTCTTCAACCATATCATTTGAAATTGCTTGAATTGCCTTATCCATATCTTTGTCAGCAAATGCTTTTTGTGATTCAGCAACTTCTTTTTCCCATCCAGTTCTTGTCATCATTTCATGATAAAAATTACCCATTCTATTAATATACATTTCTAGTGGTTTTCTTGCTTCGTCCCAGATTGCATCATCATTATTACCATCAAGAATAAATAGATGACTATGTGGAGCAACGACTATTTCATTAACATCTCTATCAATTTTTTTTGCTCCTACATTCATTTGTTCTTTTAATTCAAACATACGAGAGCTTGGCCAATGCACTGGCATAATTCCATCAGCAATTTCACCTGATTGTTCAAGTGATTTTGGTGTTAATGAAGCGATCCAAACGGGCACATGATCACGTGGCCTGTCATATCTTAATGAGAATCCTTGAGTCAGCTTATAAATTTCACCTTCATAAAAAAGTTTTTCACCGCTTATCAACATATTAAATATTTCAGTATATTCCTTAAGTCTTCTAAGAGGTTTTTTAAACGGAATTCCATGATAATTTTCTACTACAGCAGCACTTGAACTACCAATACCAAGTATCATTCTACCTTCTGATATGATTTCTAAAGTTGCAAAATCTTGAGCGAGTGCAGCAGGAGAACGAGAAAATGAATTAATTATTGATGTGCCTATTTGAATTTTGTTTGTGTGTTCGGCAATTAAAGATAGCCATGGTATTGCAGATAATTGCCATGATTCAGGCACGACTACGCATTCATATCCAAGGCTTTCTGCTATTTGAATTTTTTCTATTGAGGTTTGCCAGCTTTCTGCAATAGTAACATTACTTCTGCTGCCTGGAACTGAGGTCGCAAGAGCTTTTTTTTCTGTTGAAACCATACCTGTTAAAATTCCTAAACGCATATTGATCCTTAATATATTTTGCTAATGCCTGATACTCCTGAGTTGAATTCAGCAAATGCATCAACAGTGATTACTTGATCTGCAATATTCAAGTTTGCAAATTGTATAACAATCTTACCTATTGCCCTCGTATCAGGCAATAATGTTGGATTAATCTTTATAATAACTTCAGATTCTCTTTGGCAATTTACAGTACTACATTCTATATCTTTGCCAAGCGCCACCCCTGCTGGCTTTTCAATAACAATCCATGGATAAGTTGTATAGGCATTCCATGATAAAAGGCCAAATCCGTTATTTCGAATAACAATTGTTCTATCTGCTAAGTTATTTTTTGCATTTGTTTGGATTCTTAATTTATCTTTTGAAATTGATGCAGTTGGTTTTCCTAACATCATATTCGATGAAGGAGTTATTGATTGAAGAGTATTACTGTAATGCATTGGTTGAGGAGTGGGTATATCCATATTAGAAAATGGAAAATTAAAATTAGATAAAGATAATTTATTTGCAAATGTTGAATCAGTTAAGTTTGGCAATGATATATTGACTGGTTGCCATAATTGTTTACCAGAGATTTTTGGTGGATTATTTAGGCAACCCCATACTAATTCCTGATATGGGAATTGGTTTTTTGGATAACGACCATCGCAAGTATAAATTGGTCTTGGCCATGATGAAAAAATTGGGTCCAAGGGATGATTTGATTTATTTGTACCAGGGCCACTAAACCCATTGTAGCTCCATGTTGCATAATACCAATTTTCTAAAATATTAGGGTCAGAATCAGTATCTGTCCCAACAATAGGCCTACTTTGGGGCGCTTGATTCCATTTTTCAATTAATAATTCAGCCCCTTTAGCAATGTTATAAGATGGATGTGTTGCGATAAGAACTTGTTCTTTACTAGTTATTTTTCCATCAGCTGGCTTTTCCATTCCAGAAGTAATTTGCATAATGCCATAACCACAGTCAAATGCAACTAAAGCCGGCCCCTTGGAATTATATGCAACTTGTATCGTAGCCATGAGCATTTCAGATTCTACCCAGGCAATTGATTTTAGTATCTCTTGAGGTAACTTGGCACTAACTTCTCTTCTGTTACTTCGCGTTCCCGCCTCTCCAGTTGGTAGTTCGAAGCTTATATCCCCTTTGAATAGCTTACCTGATGCTGCATAATCTAATAATTTAATGTATGCTGTTCTATTTTTATCCGCTTCATAAGCATGGGGAGTATTTAAAAAGGCGCATGCATTAGCTTGTTTTCCTCCTATATTGAATGCAATAATCGCTGTTATTATCAAAATTAATAATATGTCAAAAAAATTTTTTTTCAATTTATGTACCACCAATTTGCATAGATAACTAAATTATTATTTTCAATTGGTAATCGAGTCTTAAGTTCGTTATTAATTACAAATATTTTTTCTAGATAATTCATCTCTGGTTGTATATTCTTTACAAGCATATTTTTGCCATAATTGTCAAATGCGATTGGCGTATCAAGCCCCTTTAGAGGTGGAATTAGTTTATCTAACCTGGATGCACTAATATTGAATATACTAATTGGTTGACTGTTTTGCAGCAGTATTGAGTTGATCCCAAAAGCCATTTCGTTAGCATTTAACCAAATTGGTTTAAAATAATTTACTATATCTCTATTTTTGCTACTAGTATTTCCTGTTACGGACAATATTTCTTTTTGTAAAGCATAAGAATCTTTACTAAAATTTAATTCAACATACTTTTTATTTTTTATATTTAGGATTTTTATATTATATTGAAGATATTGATTGTTTGCTTCTTGCTCTATGAATAAAAGTTGATTTTTGTCATCACTGATTGACCAATCTCTAATGAAATGTCCTGAAAGATGTGCAGCTTCTTTTATCTCCATATCTGAAATTATCATTAATTTACTTCCCTGAACGTCATATTTGATTACATATAAGTTATTTTTATTAGCCAGAATAGGGAATATTGCCATTTCATTGTTTGTTTTAAATATTGTTTTTTTGATTCTTGTATTAAGGTTGTATTGTATTAATCTTGTTTCTTGATTGTGAGATGTTGAACGATAATACACTGTTTTAGTTTTTTCATCAAACAGAGGTTTTACTAATAAGTCAGCATCTTTGCCAATTACGATCTGTTTTTTTGATTGTAAATTATAAGCAATAATTTCTGCATTAAATCTTGGGTTAGTTAGTTCCTTGTTGTTATTTGGGATAATCATTATTAGATTTGAGTCATTATTTATATTAGATGCATTAACACTCCAATTTGGTAAATGTTTTATATCAGCAATTTTTTCTTTATTGATAAATTTTGCACCTGAATAAGCATAAATTGTATCTTTATGTTTAGAATGCTCTATTGTGATTAACCTTGCATTGGTACCTTTAGTGGTAATGGCTTGCTGAATATTTATAAAAAAGCCATATTGTAATGCAAAAAAAATTGTTATTGATGTTCCAAAAAATATAAACAAAACAAGAGGTTTATTGAAGAAATAAATTATTTTCTTATTAATTCTATTTTCTATAAATTTTTCTAACATATTTCAAATGTACAATATGATCGAGTAAAAATATACTCTACAACCAAGGAGCTGAAATTGTTTTTTGTATATCTTTCATTATTAAAAAATTCTCCTATAGCATTTTTTATCATAATTCTTGCTTTAAGCATCTCTTTGTTATTGGGATTAGTTTTACATGAGTTAGTTCATGGTTATATTGCAAATAAATTAGGAGATCCTACAGCTAAACATAATGGTCGATTAACTTTCAACCCACTTGCTCATTTAGATCCCTTTGGCTCTTCTTTGATTTTTTTTGTTGGATTTGGTTGGGCAAAACCAGTGCCAGTTAATCCTAATTATTTTGCTAATCCTATTAAAGATATGGCATTAGTTGCTCTTGCTGGACCCCTTAGTAATCTTATTATCGCATTTATTTTCTCAATTCCATTTTTTTTAGGACTACTTGTCCCAACTCATCCTTTGGTTCCTCCTGATTACGCAGATATAATTATTGCATTTTCAAAATTGAGTATTGCTAATTTGTTGGGACTTTTTTTTGGCACTATTGTTTTTGTAAATATTACACTTGCAGTTTTTAATCTTATTCCTATCCCCCCTCTAGATGGCTTCAAGGTCATTTTAGGTTTGATACCAGCTGAATTAGCCTACAGATTATCTAAAATGGAAAAATGGGGCACTGGCTTATTAATTTTGCTTGTAGTACTACCATTCATTACTAGCGGTCTTGTGAGCCCTCTATGGTGGTTTATAGAACCATTCAGAAACATTTTTATTGAATTTTTTGCTGGCTCAATAAATGATTGGTCTTTTATGCTCAATGAACTAATAAAATAATCAGATTTTTGAATTATTTATTGTTAGAATATTTGTAGTAGTGGTAATTAAGGGGCTAATATGCAAATTGGTATTATAGGAACTGGTCTTATTGGTGCTTCAATTGGCTTAAGATTGCACAGTCATGGTGAAAAAGGAATGAGTGTCATTGGTTATGATGTTAGTAGAGATAATTTAAATCTTGCACTAAAAATCAATGCTATTGATTCAGTTGCTGAATCTATAGATGTAGTTGTTAAAAATTCAAAAATTGTTATAATTGCAGCACCTATTCTAGATGTTAAAGATATTTTTGAAGCAATTAATGAATCAATTTTAACAAATCATATTGCTAACTTAGTAATTACTGACACATCTTCTTCAAAATCTAAAATTATTGATTGGGCAAATTCAATTCTATCTAAGGATACCTTTTTTATAGGCGGCCATCCAATGGCTGGCTCAACAGAAGTTGGACCAAATTATTCTGACGGCTCTATTTTTGAAGATTCTAGATGGGTCATTACCCCTACTAAAAATACTCCTCAGCATGCTATAGAAACTATTCTTAGTCTTATCGAAGCCATGGGTGCCGAACCAATGTTTATGGACGCCGATGAACATGATTCTTATGTCGCAGGCATTTCACATATGCCATTATTTGCTCAAATAGCCTTATTTGCTTTAGCAAAACAATCAAATGCATGGGCAGAACTTTCAATGTTAGCTTCAAGCGGATTTAAAAGTGCATCAAGATTGACCGGAACAAATCCATCTTTAGCTTTTGATATTAATGAGACCAATCACGTAAATATTGATCATTGGCTTGAAAGATATATTGAGGAACTTCAAAAAATTAAATTACTTTTACAAGACTCTGAAAACAAAGAAGGATTATTTAAATTTATTGGCGCAATGCATCTAGATTATTTAAAGTTTCTTGATGGTGCTGTTGGTAGAGAACATTGGGGTGAGCAACTAACAAATGTTCCTGATTATAATGCATTTGATTTGCTTATGGGCGGCATGTTGACTGACAAACTCAATAAAATCGATTTTGATAACAGAAAATAACTTAATTATTTGAAAATTGTTTATGAATAAAAAAATTACACGACCAAAAAAGCTAAGAGGCACAATTATCCCTCCTGGAGATAAATCTATAAGCCATCGTGCATTAATACTTAATTCAATCGCTGACCAAACCGCCACAGTTAAAGGGATTTTAGAATCTGAAGATATTCAATCAACAATTAACTGCCTGAAACAATTAGGAGCTGAAATAGATATTCATAATGATGGAAGTTACAGAGTAAAAGGACGAGGAATGAATGGGTTAAAGGCAGCAGATGATGATCTAGATTGTGGCAATTCCGGAACAACAATTAGATTATTGATGGGATTGATTGCAAATATAAATGGCACAGTACGCTTGATAGGCGATGATTCATTGCAATCTAGGCCGATGGAGAGAGTATATAGTTTATTGAACAAAATGGGCGCCAACATTTTTTCAGAGCAATCAAATGGATGCGCTCCCATAATAATAGAAGGCAAACAACTCACAACAGATCAAACTATTGAAATGACAATAGCTTCAGCACAAATAAAATCTGCACTTCTTCTAGCCGGTTTAAGCTCTAAGGGTACATTAAACATAATTGAACCATTTAAATCTCGAGATCATACAGAGCGTATGCTATTAGCTATGGGAGCAAAACTCAATATTCATGAAAATAAAATAACTATAAATGGTGATTCTAGTGAACTCCAATCTGTAGATATTGATGTGCCTAGTGATATTAGTTCAGCAGCTCCTTGGATTGTCGCAGGTATTTTGCATCCTGATGCAGAAATTGAAATAAAAAATGTATGTATTAACCATACGCGTTCTGGAATTATTGATATTTTTCTTGGAATGGGTGCACGAATAGAGATTATGAACAAGCGGATGATGGGTAATGAAGAGGTTGCTGACTTAGGAATTTATTCTAGTTCTTTATCGAGTACAAAAGTTTCTAACGAATTAATTCCTAGAGCGATAGATGAGATACCACTTATTGCCTTAGGTGCTTGTTTTGCAAAAGGAAAAACCAATATAAGCAATATAAGTGAATTAAAAGTTAAAGAGAGTAATAGATTGGCAAATACTATTGAAATCATTAGTCAATTTGGAGGTGAAATTTATTCTCATGAAGATGGTCTATTAATTAATGGCTTAAATAGTTTGCATGGTGCTAAACTTTATTGTGATTCTGATCATAGAATGACAATGCTAGCTGGCATTGCTGCATTGATTTCAGAAAAAGAATCAGAATTGATGAATATTGACTCAGTGAACATTTCTTATCCAAATTTTTGGAATGATTTTGAAAAATTATGTGTCAGTTAATTATTAAGGAGTAATAGTGCAGAAAATTATTGTTTTATCTGGACCATCTGGCGTGGGCAAAGATGCAGTTATCCAAACCATTATAGATAAAAATGGTGATTTTTCAGTACCAGTGACAATGACATCTAGACCAAAAAGAGAAAACGAAAAAAATGGTGAGGATTATTATTTTGTGTCTAATAAAGAATTTGAATCATCAATAAGCAATAAAGAACTCATTGAGTATTCTTCAGTATATGAATATTACTATGGGTTGCCAAAAAAAAGCATGCTAGAAGCCTTAGCGACAGGGAAAAATATATTAGTGAGGTTAGATGTTAAAGGCTCTATCAATATGATGAAGCAATATTCTAATTCTGTTTCAATATTTATATCTCCTGAAAACATGAATCAATTGTTTCAACGCATTAATGCACGTAATCAAGAAAATCAAGAAGAAATAAATAGGAGAATGAATATTGCTATTCAAGAAATGGCACAAGCCAATCTTTTTGATCATGTAGTTCTCAATGAAGATAAGCAGCTAGATACTACTGCAGAAATCATTATGGATTTAATTAGATATAGTAAATAAATTATCCAATAGTAAGGGGCAAAAATTGAATAAATATTCTTTATCAATTGAAGAAATAAAGCAGGTTGATTCTAGTCAATTCAATGCGGTTGCTATTTATAGACAGATACGTGCTGATTTTGAAACTCCTCTTTCTATTTATCTTAAATTACAAGGAGGTGACTACTCTTATTTGTTAGAATCGGCTGAATTTGGTAGACAGGGCAGATATTCTTTAATTGGAACAGATCCATATGAAGTATATGTCGATGACATCTCTTCAGATATTGATCCACTAATCCATGTTGAAGAGAAATTGCAAGAAATTAAAGCACCAAGCGCACACGGACTTCCAAGCTTTTGTGGTGGTGCTGTCGGATATTTATCATTTGAATATATATCAAATATTGAACCAAGAATTAAAAGTGAATTGAAAGAAACTCTTGATATTCCTGAATCCTTATTTATGTTTTCTGACTCTGTTGTTGTATATGATCATTTATTACATAGTATCAAAATTGTTAGTCACGTTCGATTGAAAGGCGATTTAGAAAAGAATTATTCTTATGCAATAAATAAGATTGAATCAATGATTGCTAAAATTACTAGGCCCTTAGATAGTCTCCCATATGAACCAATCTCAGGTAAAACTAATGAATCTATTGCTTCAAACTGGTTGCCAGAGGACTATAAAAATGCTGTTAATGATATCAAGCAATATATTGAAAATGGAGATATTATTCAAGCAGTTTTGTCTCAGAGATTTAGCCTAGAAACAGGGGCGCATCCTTTTGAAATTTATAGATCATTAAGAGCAATTAATCCATCACCATATATGTATTTTATGAAATTTAAAGACACACATATTGTTGGTGCTTCTCCAGAATTATTAGTTAAAATAGAAAATAATATCATTGAAAATCATCCAATTGCGGGAACAAGGCCACGAGGCAAGGATGTAAAAGAAGATTCGATGCTTGCTAATGAGTTGAAAAATGATTCTAAGGAAATAGCTGAACATGTTATGTTATTAGACTTAGGTCGTAATGATATTGGTAAAGTGGCAAATTCTGGAACTGTAGAAGTTACTCAACAATTTGATGTAGAATATTTTTCTCATGTAATGCACTTAGTTTCTCATGTAAGGGGAGAGTTGAATAAAGACTATACTCCATATGATGCACTCCGGTCTTCATTTCCTGCAGGTACGGTTTCTGGGGCTCCAAAAATTAGAGCAATAGAAATAATTCAAGAATTAGAACCAGATAAGCGTGGGCCATATGCTGGAGCTGTTGGCTTCTTTAGTACAACTGGTGACATAGAGACATGTATTACAATTCGAACTATGGTTATACAGGATGGCATTGCATATATCCAGGCAGGCGGAGGCATTGTTTTTGATTCAGACCCTCAAAAAGAATTTGAAGAGACACAACATAAAGCTCAAGCATTAATTGCATCAATAAGAGATGCCGAAGATTATAATCATCTTGATAAAATTGGTCAATTGGGTTATTAAGTGAATGAAAAATATGATACTAATTATTGATAATTATGATTCTTTTACTTATAACTTGTTTCAGTATTTTTCTGAGTTAAGTGATTTACCTATTCAAGTTATTAGAAATGATCATTTAACTGTTGATGAGTGTTTAAATCTACAACCTAAGTATGTTGTTGTATCACCAGGTCCTTGTACACCGAATGAAGCAGGTATTAGCACTGAATTAATTAAAAATATTGCAGGCAAGATTCCAATTTTAGGTGTATGTTTAGGCCATCAATGTATCGGGCAAGCGTTTGGCGGCAAAATTGTATCTGCAGGAGAAATTTTACACGGCAAAAAATCAATAATTCATCATGATGAGAAAGCTATTTTTAATAATATACCCAAAGATTTTGCAGCAATTAGATACCATTCTCTCGTCATAGATGAAAAAAGCTTACCAAATGAGCTAGAAATTTCTGCACGCTCTGATTCAGGCTTAATAATGGGAGTTAGAAATCAAGAATTGATGATCGAGGGAATTCAGTTTCATCCTGAATCAATTGCTACTGAATATGGAAGAAATTTGATTGCAAATTTTCTTTCTTTGTATCAGATTTAACTTCAAATATCGGAGATTAATATGTCTAAAAATGTTTTAAATGCAATTAACATAATTACAAATGAGCAACGAGATCTAAATGAAAATGAGGCTTATGAAGCATTGAATGATATTATGATCGGTCAAGCTGAAGATAATGAAATAGCTAAATTGCTTACTTGCTTAGCTGATAAAAGTGAGAGTATCTCAGAAATAAATGGCATGGTAAAAGTAATGCAAGAACAGTGTCTTAAAGTTGGACATGTGGATTATCCTCTTCTTGATACATGTGGTACCGGTGGTGCTGAAATCAAAACATTTAATGTTTCAACTGCAGCAGCTTTTGTTGCTTCTTCAGCAGGGGCAAATGTTGCGAAGCATGGAAATCGAGCCATGACATCAAAATCTGGTTCAGCAGATTTTTTAGAAGCACTTGGTGCGAAAATTGATTTAAATCCTAATTCAGTAAGTCAATGCATCAAACAAACAGGTATTGGATTTATGTTTGCCCAAAGTTTTCATCCAGCAATGAAGTACGTGGCTCATATAAGAAAGTCCTTAGGATTTAGAACAATCTTTAATTTATTAGGGCCTTTAACTAATCCAGCACAAGCAAATTGTAGGATTCTCGGTACAGGTTCAATGGAACTTGCAGAGAAAATGGCAAATGCCTTGACAAAAATGAATATTCGTCATGGTTTAGTTGTAACAGGTGCTGAAGGCATTGATGAGATTTCTATTATGGGCGAAACTCATATTTTTGAAATAAAAAATAATATACTAAATTCGTATTCAATTCATCCTTCTGATTTTGGCCTTAAAATGCATCATATAAAAAAAGTTGAAAGTAAGTCATCTAATGAAAATGCAGAAATTTTTCGAAATATCCTATCAGGTAATGGACCGTTAGAATATTTAGATTTTATATGCATCAATGCTGGAGCTGCTTTGTATGTCACTGGTCATGCAAGCTCTATTGCTAAAGGAATAGAGCTTGCTAAGACTGTTATAGAGAATGGTGATGCAGCAGCTAAAGTTGCTGCTTTTATAGACTTTACTCAAAAAAGTATTTCTGAATAAATCATTGGATTATAAAATGACAAAAAATACAGATACAATTTTAGATGAAATAGTTAGTAAAGTTAAAAGCCACTTGCATGAAAAAAAGAAATCCTGTTCTATCCAAGACATGGTTAATTTAGCAAAACAAGAATCAAGAGCAATTATTAGTTTATCTGAAAGAATTATCCAGAAATCATCATTTGATTCTAAATTATCACAGATTGGCTTAATAGCTGAGATAAAAAGAGCCTCTCCATCAAAAGGTATCTTTGATAAAAACTTCGATGCCACTGCAGTTGCCAATATTTATGCTTCTAATGGAGTTTCAGGGATTTCGATACTTACCGAGCCAGATTATTTTTTAGGAAATCTAGCTGACCTTAAGTCATGTCATGCGTATTTGTTGAATAAGTATAATAAAGAAAGACCAGCAATTTTAAGGAAGGATTTTATTATAGATCCATTTCAAGTATATGAATCATTTATAAATGGCGCAGATGCTTTTTTATTAATTTCAAAAATATTAGATAAAAAGCAATTAGTAGATCTCATAAATCATGGTAAAAAATTAGGTATGGAAGCATTAATTGAAGTACATAATAAAGATGAATTGTTGCAGGCTATAGAAGTCGATGCAAAATTAATCGGTATTAATAATAGAAACTTAGATGATTTTTCTGAAAACCTAGATTTAACCGTTGAACTATCTAAATATGCACCAAACGATATTGTAATAATTTCTGAATCAGGTATTCGAACAATTCAAGATGTGAGGAAGCTATTGAATTATCATGTGGACGGCATCTTAGTAGGAGAAGCGTTTATGTCAGGAGGATTCGATCAAGAAAAAGTATCAAAAAAAATCCAATCCTTTATGATGGCAGAGTAAATTATTATGAAAATAAAAATTTGTGGAATTAAAGATGTTGCAACAGCAGAATTTTGTCAAGAAATTGGAGTTGATTTCATTGGCTTGGTATTTACAAAATCTTCAAGAAAGATCAGTGTGCAAACTGCTAAGCAAATTGTAAATTCATTAGGTGATCCGTTAAATCATTTTAATTTAGGTCATACATTACCAGAAAGTTCTATTAAAGCAACAAATGAATGGTTTAAGCAAAGCCATGCGATTTTAGACTCTTATATAAAAGCTAAAAAACCGCTAACTGTTGGTATTTTTGCAAAAGAATCTGTAGGTGAAATTAATGATATTATTGAGGAAACAGGTATAGATTTAGTGCAGCTTTCTGGTGAATATAACATTGAAGATGCGCAGGAGATTAATCGACAAACTTTCTTCTCATTGGGTATTAATGGTTCAGATGCTGAAAATTATAAAAGTAAAATTCGTGCTGGTTTTGCTTTATCTTTAATTTTTGACTCTATTAGCTCAGAGAGCTTAGGAGGAACCGGTAAAACTTTTAACTGGAATGAAATTAAAGATGTATCTATTCATATGCCTTTTATACTTGCAGGTGGTTTAAATGTTGATAATGTAGAATTAGCAATGAAAATTTGTAATCCATGGGGATTAGATATTTCAACTGGAGTTGAAAAAGATGGTGTCAAAGACTTCGAATTAATTAATGAATTGGTTAGTAGGGTTAGGGACTTTGATGGTTAAGAAATTTCCGGATCAAGAGGGTAGATTTGGTGAATATGGAGGCAAATTTGTGCCTGAAACTTTGATGCCTGCGCTTGAAGATTTAGAAAAAAATTTTAGATTGGCAATCAAGGACAAAACATTCAATAATGAACTTAATCATCTTTTAAATACTTATGTTGGTAGACCAACCCCATTAACTTATGCAGACAATCTTTCTAATCGCCTTGGTTGTAAAATTTATTTAAAAAGAGAAGACCTTTGTCATACAGGAGCACATAAAATCAATGCTGCGCTTGCGCAAGCTTTATTAGTTAAACGAATGGGTAAAAACCGGATAGTTGCTGAAACGGGAGCAGGACAACACGGCGTTGCAACTGCAACAGCTTGTGCCTTATTGGGCATTAAAGCAGTTATATATATGGGGTCTAAAGACTACGAAAGACAAAAAATTAATGTCGCTCGTATGAAATTATTAGGCGCTGAAGTTGAACAGGTTCATTCAGGCTCGATGACACTTAAAGATGCTATTAATGAGGCGATTAGAGACTGGGTAACGAATGTTCATGATACACATTATTTAATCGGCAGTGTTGTGGGGCCACATCCTTATCCTGAAATGGTAAGACATTTCCAATCAATTATTGGAAATGAAGTTAAAAAACAAATAAAAAAATATGAAGGCAAATTACCTGATTATGTTCTTGCATGTGTAGGCGGAGGCTCAAATGCTATGGGCATTTTTTATCCGTTTATTAATGAAAAAAACACAAATTTAATCGGCGTGGAAGCTGCTGGTGAGGGAATTGATAGATCGCATGCTGCAACTCTTTCTGCTGGCACCTTAGGCATTTTGCATGGAGCGAAATCTTTGGTTTTGCAAAATCAGGATGGGCAAATTGAAGAAGCTCATTCTATTTCAGCTGGATTAGATTATCCAGGCGTTGGACCTGAACATGCGTGGTTAAAAGATACGAAACGAACAAGTTATTTTAGTGTTACTGATGAACAAGCTTTGGCAGGTGTTGAGCTACTAGCGAGTACTGAAGGAATTATTCCTGCCCTTGAAACTGCGCATGCAATTGGTTATTTAGAGGAATTATCAAAAAAGATAGATCCAGGCTCTTTGTTAGTTTTAAATATAAGTGGTCGTGGTGATAAAGATATGGATATCATTGCAAATCAGTTAAATTTTTTTACTAATTGAATGTATTTATAATGACACTTATATCATTAAAAGAAATTGCAATTGTAATCTTCAGCCTTTTTTTGTACATGGTTCTGCTTGCTATTTTGACGATACCAATAGAAAGTCTTTTTGGGATCTCGTCTACATTTAGCGGTGTAATATTAGGAGTCACTTGGCAAATCTCAGTTTTATTATTTTTATTCAAATATAGTGTTAAAAAAAATTTGTCATATAATTTTTTTGGTTTCAGTCTTCCAAATTCTTGGAAATATTATTTTATCGCGCTTTTTGGATCTTATTTAATCTTTATTTTATATGGCTTATTTCTTTATATGCTTGAATTTTTTGGCGTTACAAATGCTATTGAAAATTATTCAGGGCAGGAACTTCCATTTAGTAAAAATGAAAATATCATTTTATTGATTTTTATAACTCTATCTATAACAATTTATGCTCCTATCGTTGAAGAAATTTTATTCAGAGGTTATCTATTTAAAGCTTTATTACCTCATTTTCCTATTCAAGTCTCAGCTTTAATTAGCGGAGTGGGCTTTTCGCTTTTTCATTTGCAATTAACAGTATTAGTTCCTTTTATGTTAGTTGGTTGGCTTTTTGCTAATACTAGGATAAAATCTGGATCACTACTGCCTTCTATATTTGCTCATGCAAGTATAAATAGCTTGAGTATGATATACTTTTTTGCTTCTTAATTTTTTTTAGGGAAAAATATGATGAATCGAATTGATGCTCTTTTTAATACGCTTTCGTTAAATAATGAGACTGCTCTTATACCATTTATTCCTATAAATTGGCCAAGCGCAGATCAAACTATTCAAATAGTTGAAAACGCATTTGATGCTGGCGCGCATGCTATTGAATTGGGCGTTCCATTTAGTGATCCTTTAGCAGATGGAGCAACTAATCAGCTAGCATATCAAGAGGCACTAAATAATGGCGCAAGCATGCAAGAATTATTTAAAATTGTTCAAGAATTAAGAGATAGGAAAATTGAGAAGCCAATTATTGCTTTTAGTTATTTTAATCCAATCCATCATTATGGCTTGCAAAACTTTGCGAATAAAGCAAAAGAAGTTGGCTTAGATGGCGTCATTGTTGTTGATTTACCTCCTGAAGAATCAAAAATTTTTTCTGAACTCTGTGTCGAAAATAATTTACATCAAATTTTTTTACTTGCTCCTACTTCTACTGATGCAAGAATAGAAAACGTTACAAAACAAGCCACTGGGTTTATTTATTGTGTTAGTGTTTCTGGTACTACAGGTGTAAGGGAAAATTTTTCACAAGATCTAATTCATTTTGTTGAAAAAATTAAACGTCACACTCAAGTTCCAATCGTGATAGGTTTCGGTATTTCCAGTAACAAACATATTAAATTCGTTAGTAAGATTGCAGATGGAGCAGTGGTAGGTAGTGCATTTGTTGAATCAATAAGAGCAAATCAAGAAAAAGATCAATATGTAAAAATAACAGAATTTATACAGAATTTAGTTGAGGTGAATAATGAATGAATTTATCTTAATGAATAGAGAGAGTATGTATTAATGACAAAAATTTTAATTGGCATCAGAGGTGCAATAACTATAGATAAAAATGATTCAGAAATGATCATAAAGGGGTCTGAAGAATTATTATCTGAAATAATTAAATTAAATAATATTGAGTCTACAGACATTGCATCAATTATCTTCAGTACTACCAAAGATTTAAATGCGGAATATCCAGCTGTTGCAGCAAGAAATATTGGCTTGGTAAATGTTGCATTGATGTGCACTCATGAAATGGATGTACCTAATCGTCTAGAAAAATGTGTTCGAATACTACTACATGTAAACGTAGAACAAGGATACAATAATATAAAGCATGTTTATTTAAAGGGAGCAAAGAGTTTGCGTCCAGATTTGGCTGATTAGATAATCTAAGGATATAAATATGATAATAATTATGAGTAATGATTTTACTCCAGAAAATCTTTCTGATATCAACAAACGTCTTGATGATGGCGGTCTTCAAGGTAAGCAAATAGAGGGAACTGAAAAAACTGTTATTGCAGTAGTTGGCAATGTCTACCCTGAACTTCGAGATGAAATGTCTAGGATGCCAGGCGTTGCATCTGTTGTTAGAATATCCAAGCCTTATAAATTATCTTCTAGAGAAACTAAACCAGAAAATACAGTGGTGGATTTACCTTTTAATGTTCAAGTTGGGGGAAATCAATTTGTTGTTATGGCAGGACCTTGTTCAATTGAAAGCAGAGATCAACTATTTGAGACCGCAAATGCTGTAAAAGCTGCTGGAGCACATGTACTAAGAGGTGGAGCTTTCAAGCCAAGAAGCTCTCCATATGCGTTCCGCGGATTAGGGGAAGAAGGATTAAAGCTTTTATTTGAAGCAAGAGAAGAATTTGACATGCCTGTTATAACTGAAGTTTTGTCAGTTAGAGATGTTGAATTAGTGGCACAATATTCCGATGTATTACAAATCGGTGCAAGAAATATGCAAAATTTTATTCTTTTAGATGAAGTTGGTAAAACTGGCAAACCAATCATGCTTAAAAGAGCTCTTTCAGGTTCTATAGAAGAATGGTTGCTAGCATCTGAATATATTCTGTCACAAGATAATCCTAATTTAATATTATGTGAAAGAGGAATTCGTACATTTGAGAAAGCTACAAGAAACACTCTTGATTTAGGTGCTATTGCATTAGTAAAACAACTTAGCCATTTACCAGTTATATCTGATCCATCTCATGGAACTGGGTTATGGGACTTGGTTGAACCTATGTCATTAGCTAGTATTGCAGTTGGTGCTGATGGCTTAATGATTGAAGTGCATCCAAATCCAGAACTTGCATTATCTGATGGTCCACAATCACTTAAACTTGATACGTTTGATAACCTTATGAAAGTAGCTTCAAATTTGGCTAATATGGTCGGTAGGCCTATGGCTGAGCTACCAAGTAAATCTTAGTTTCATGAATTTTAAGAAAGGTCGTTGTGTTGCTTGAAGAAAACCAAGCAGACTTTATTGATACATTAAAACAAGCACGGAATAATGAAATTGATTTCGAAGTTAACCTTGAAGTGTTTAATGGTCCCTTAAATCTTCTATTATTTGTGATTGAAAAAAATGAAATTGATGTTTTAGATATTTCAATTATTAACATAATAAAAGATTATTTATTGTTTTTGGATTCACAAAATAGTATTGATACACAGGAATTGAGCAATTTTCTTTTGTTAGCTTCAAGAATTATGTTGATTAAGTCTAGAAGTTTGCTTCCCGATGAATTATTGAACCAGTTAGATAGTGATGAAGGTCATGAACATGATGCAGATTTAGACAATCTTTCTAGTGCTTTGAATGAGATAAAGAATTACCAAGACATCATTCAAGAATTAAAAGAATTAGAATATACTGGCCAATCCCATATCAGAGAAAATATTTTTGAAAAAGTTTCAAATTTTGAAGATTCATTAGATGGAGTTTCTCTAGAAGCTTTATCAGTTTTATTTAATCAAGCAGTAGAAAGAATTAAACTCAACCAAGATACTAATAACAATGCTATGGGTCTGAATGAAAAGATTTCATTTACTGATAGAATAGGTGTTTTAACTAACCGCTTGAATGCTAATAAATCTGTTAATTTTTTTGATTATATTTCACAAGCTTCATCGCTAGAGCAAATTATTGTTGATTTTTTATGCATCTTAACATTAATTAAGATTGGCTATGTAAATGTTTTTCAAGATAACAAATTTGGTCCCATACTTATTAATAAATTAGATGGGGTTGATGAAAAGATATTATCATCGATAGTTAATGAATTTTAATGGTTGCTTGGAGGTAATTTCTTGTCAAAAATTGTACTTAATCAACGAGGTAAACTGTCTGATAATACTGCTATAACTATTGGAGTATTTGATGGTGTACATTTAGGACATAAATATTTAATTAATAAATTAATACAAAATAAAAATACATCTAAATTAAGTTGCGGGATTGTAACATTTGATCCTCATCCTATACAAATTTTAAGACCAGATCTTAATTTTAAGTGCTTGCAAAGCCTCGAGGGAAGAGTAAGACGCTTGGAGCAAACTGGTATAGACTTCATAAGTGTTGTAAAATTTGATCATTTATTAAGCCAGCTTACCGCACAAGATTTTTTAAAAGAATTAAAAGAGCAATTAAATTTTCAATTACTTGTTGTAGGCGAGGATTTTCGCTTAGGTAAAAATCAAGAGGGAGATATTGCTCAATTGAGCACTATCTCGAATGAACTAGAATTTTCTATCCAAAAAATTCCACTTCAGAGTGATTCAAAAGCAAAATTTTCCTCAAGTCAAATAAGAGAATTTATTACTAATGGGAATATTGATAAAGCAAATAGAATTTTAGGAACAAGTTTTACAATTGATGGTATGGTCGAGTCAGGAGAAAAGCGAGGTCGTCAGTTAGGATTCCCCACTATAAATTTATCATTAAGCCCAGATTTAATTATTCCAAAAAAAGGAGTTTATGCTTCTGTTACTAAAATTGATGGAGATGAATATAAATCAATTGTGAACGTAGGAACACGGCCAACATTTGGCGTTGATAAAATACTAGCAGAATCTCATTTATTTGATTATAATGGGAATGCATATGATAAAGAGGTCACTATTTCGCTTCTTGAATTTATTCGTGAGGAGATTCAATTTAATAATAAGGACCAGTTAATTAATCAGATTAACCATGATGTTAAAACAGTTAAGAGATTATTAAACTAGAGAGAAAATTTTGAACTATAAAGAACAAGCAAATTTTTTGATGAGTAATACAGAATTTGGTGACGAAACACTTCGTTCAAATATGCTAAAAGAATTAGAAATAAAATTATCAGAAGATAGGCCATTAAATGTTTATTGCGGATATGATCCAACTGCAGTTGACTTAACTCTCGGTCATATCATCACAATGAGAAAATTAAGAGATTTTCAACAGTTAGGGCATAAGGTTACTTTTTTAATAGGTGGCTTTACTGGTTTAATTGGTGATCCATCTGATAAAGATAAAAAAAGACCAATGTTAACAAAGGAACAACTAGAAAATAATTCTAAAGAATATACTAGACAGGCATACAAGATACTTGATCCTAGCTTAACCAATATAAGATCAAACGAAGAATGGCTTGAATCTATTTCTTCTAATGAATTTATTAAGCTATGTTCTCATTTTACTGTTGCGCAATTTTTGGAAAGAGATAATTTTGCGAAGCGATGGAAAGCTCAGGATCCTATTTATCTTTCTGAATTTCTCTATGCTCTAATGCAAGGATATGATGCAGTGCAATTGAATGCTGATGTTCAAATAGGTGGCAGTGATCAATTATTTAATTTAATGGCAGGCAGGATTCTTCAAAGAGAGTTTGATCAGAATCCTCAAATTATTGTTACCTTGCCAATTCTAGTTGGAACAGATGGTAAATTACGTATGTCAAAAAGCACTGGCAATTCAATAGGGCTAGATGAACCTCCAAATGAAATGTATGGCAAAATTATGTCTATACCTGATATAGCTGTAAAAAATTATTTTAATTTATTAACTAATATTAATGATGAAGAATTGACTCAATTATATGATGATGTTGAGTCCAAAAAGTTGTTAAAAATAGATCTGAAAAAAAAGTTAGCAGATTTAATAATCACTGAAATTTTTTCTATTACTGAAGCAGAACAGGCTAAGGCATATTTTGAAAATACTTTTCAAAAAGGTGAAACACCCTCAGAAATGGTTGAATTTAAGTTATCACAAATAAGTGAGAATGAAAGAAAATTATCACGAATTTTAAATCTAGCAGAGCTACCTAATGGACAAAAATTTGCTAAAAGTATTAGTGAAGGTAGACGCTTGATTGTACAGAATGCTATCAGTGTTAACAATAAAAAAATTTCTGATGATGTTCATTTGAATGTTGGAGATGAAGTTCGTGTTGGACGATTTAAATTTTTAAGATTGATCGATTGATTTATTGATATTGCTTCAATATTAAAACTCCATTATGTCCGCCGAAGCCAAATGAATTGGACATTGCATATTTAATTTGAATATCACGTTTACCTTCAATGACATAGTCTAGATCGCATTCTTCATCAGGGTTTTTTAAGTTAATGGTTGGATGAACTTTTTGATTTTTTATACTTAAAGCTGTAACAGCTGCTTCTATAGCTCCAGCAGCTCCAAGTGTGTGTCCTATCATTGATTTAGTAGAATTAATCGGTATTTCATATGCATGTTTGGAAAATACTTTTTTTATAGCTGAAGTTTCATTTTTATCATTAAGTAAAGTACTTGTACCATGAGCATTAATATAGTTAATTGCTTCTGGATTAATATTTGCTTTAAGAAGTGCTTTTTGCATAGCCCTAACGGCCCCCTCACCATTTTCAGAGGGTTGAGTAATATGAAAAGCATCTGATGTTTGACTATATGAGACAATTTCAGCATATATTTTTGCATTTCTTTTTTCCGCATGCTCTTTTTCTTCTAGTATCAAAGTAGATGCACCTTCGGCCAATACAAAGCCATCACGATTTTTATCAAAAGGCTTAGATGCTTCTTCAGGTCTTGCATTGTCTTTGATTGATAGTGTGCGTGATGCTCTAAAAGCTGATAGGCCGAGTCTAGTAATAGCAGCTTCAGCTCCTCCAGCAATCATTGCTATAGAATCTCCCCTTTTAATTATTTCATAGGCGGTGCCTACAGCATCTGTCCCTGAAGCACATGCAGAAACTGTGTCAAAACTTGGGCCTTTTATACTATGCTGAATAGAAATTTGCCCTGCAGCCATATCAGCGATATACATCGGCACTAATAGAGGTGAGACTCTTTGTGGTCCTTTATTTCTTAATACATCATATTGTTCTTCTAAAGTTGTAAGCCCACCAATGCCGCAACCAATAATCACACCTGTTTCATTACTAATTTTACTAATATTTAGACTTGAATCATTTATTGCTTCATTTGCGGCAATAATAGCAAATTGTGTAAACCGATCCATTCTTTTTTGCTGTTTATTGTCAAGATATTTTGAAGGATCAAATTTTACTTCTCCAGCAATTTTAACTTCTATATCTGATGTGTCGCATAATGTTACTTCAGTAATACCACTCTGACCATTGAGCAAGTTATTGAATGATTCTTCAGTCGAATTACCAACGGGAGTTATCATTCCAATACCGGTAATTACAACTCTTTTATCAGTCATTATTTTCCCATCTTTTAAAAATAATTGCTGCATTGTGTCCGCCAAGACCCACAGAAGTACTCATAGCATAATTGACATCTTTAGATTTTGCTATATTGGGAACATAATCCAGATCACAATCTGGGTCAGCATTTTGCAAATTAATTGTTGGTGGAATTACCTGCTCTTTGCATACTAATGCTGCGATTGCTGCTTCAGTTGCTCCAGTAGCACCCATCATATGGCCAGTCATTGATTTCGATGACGAAACAGATAATTTATAAGCATGATCACCAAAAATTGATTTGATTGCTTTGGTTTCGACTTTATCATTAATAGGTGTGCCAGAGCCATGTGCATTAATATAATTAATCATCTCAGGTTTTAAATTTCCTTTTTTTAATGATTGTTTTATTGCTAAACTCACACCTCTACCATTTTCATGTGGAGTAGCCATATCATAACCATCAGCAGCATTTGCTGATGAAATGACTTCTGCATAAATCTTAGCTTTTCTTTTTTTTGCACTACTTAATTCTTCAATCACCAAAATTGTTGCTCCTTCTGATAAAGTAAACCCGCTTCTATTTAAATCGAAAGGCTTGCATGCTTTAGCAGGTATATTATCTAACGCGAGCGCTTTCATTGATTGAAATGCAGATAAGTAAATTGGTTGCATAGATGCTTCAAAGCCACCAGTAATCATAATATCTGCATCATCTCTTTTAATCATTTCGTAAGCCTCTCCAATGACCGTTCCTCCTGTTGCACAAGCAGCTGTAACTGCAAGATTAGGGCCAAATGCTCCATATTCAATTGATAGTAAGCCACTTGCAGTATCAGGGAGCATATGTGTAATTAGGAAAGGAGATACTCTTCTCGGTCCTTTATTTTTTAGTTTCTCATAATTTTCAACTAAGAGATGCGCACCACCAATACCTGTCCCTAATGCTATACCCGTTCTTTCGGCATATTCAAAAGGTAGATTTAATCCAGCATCTTCTATTGCTTGTCTTGATGCCGCAAGAGCGAGCACTGAAGATCGATCAAGGCGACGGTTTAATTTTTCACTGATAAAATCGTTTTCATTAAAATTTTTTAATTCTCCGCCATATTTACATTCAAAATTTGAAGTATCAAATGATTCAATATAGTCGATTCCAGACTGACCATTTACAAGAGACTCCCATGTGTTCTTTGTAGTATTACCCAATGGCGTCAGCATGCCAATTCCAGTAATGACAATTCGCCTTTGCATTAGAATTCCTCCTTATGGTCCAAAATCTTTCCTATAGGATAGTTTTCTATTGAATCTTTTGAAATTGAAAAACTTAAAACATGAGGCATAAATTTTTTTACTAATCTTGAAAGAACATTGCCTGGACCAATTTCAATAAATATACTTATATTATTTTTTGAAAGAGTCTCCATATTTTTGTACCAAAGAACAGGTTTATGCATTTGATTAGATAGTTCAAATTTGATTTTCTCTGCGGAGTTTAGAATTTTTGATGATATATTTGATAGAACGGGTGTTTCTGGTTTTATAAAATCATAATTATTAATGATTTCTGCAAATTCATTTGATTCTTCAATATGCAATGAAGTATGACTGGAAACTCTTACTTTTAAGTTAATTACCTTTGCCTTTTTACTTTGAGCAATTTTTGCAGCTTTATTTACTGCACTTGTATGGCCGGATATCACAATTTGATTTTCTAAATTATAATTGGCTACATCTACTCTATCCTTTTGAGATGCAGTAGCTTCTTTACAAATTTCTTCTACTGTATCAATATTTAGACCGATAATCCCTGACATTGTAACTGGTTTAATTTCATAATTTTTTGACATTATGCCCCCACGTTTTGATGCAATTTCGATACCATCTTTTAATGTAAGACTATTACTCGCTATTGCTGCTGTCAGAATGCCTAATGAATGCCCAGATAAAATATCAGGAAAAATATTTATTCCCTCTTCAGTTAATTTTTCCTCAAGGCCTTTATATAAAGCCATTGAGGTTACAACGATAGCGGGTTGTGTAACTAATGTATTCTTTAAATCGTTCTCAGACCCATTTATACATAAATCTAATAAATTATAATTTAATATCTCATTTGCCTCTTCAAAGACTCTCGATGCTTGTTTTGATAGCTTACAAATCGGTTCTGCCATGGAGGGATATTGTGCTCCTTGGCCAGGAAACATATACGTAATTTGAGATTTTGGCATATTCGCATTCCTCAATATACATATTATAGTGTACAGCAAGAATTAAGTAATTTAACAGAATGTAAATATTTATCAGATCAAAGAATTTTTTTATTATTATTTTCAGTAATTTGATTAATTGCTTGAGGTAAATATCTAAATAAGTCTGATGCCTTACTAGAAATTTCACCAATATCTTTTTGTGCCAATATTCCTGATTCTGCATGGAAATAGATTGCAGTCGATGCAGCATTCATTGGAGAAATTCCCTGAGCAATAAATCCACCTATTAATCCACTTAATATATCTCCAGTGCCAGCTGTTGCTAATGCAGGAATAGATTTATTAGAAATCAGTATTTCCTTTCCATTAGTTAGAATTGTTCCTGAACCTTTTAATAATATGATTGAGTTTGTTTTTTTTGCCAACTCTTTGCTTATTGATAATCTGTTATTATTTACTTTTTTTGTTGATATATTCATTAAGCCTGCCATTTCTCCTACATGCGGCGTTAGTATAAATTTTTTTGATAATTTAATAGGCCATTTTTTGATTTGGGACAAAATATTTAAACCATCTGCATCTATTACTACCGGTGGTGATGATGGATTTTTTCTCAAAAAATCAATTATTTTGATCATTAAATCAATAGTACTTTTATTTTGTGAAATCCCTGGACCCAAAATAATTGCATCGAAATTATTGATATTTTCTACGAATTCCTCATATGAGGCCATATTTAAATATTCACCATTTTGTGTATGAGAGTGAGTTATTTCAGGTATTTTAATCACCGTTGTTTGTTGAACAAATTTTGTTGAAAAAAGCTTAATTAAACCTGTGCCAGCGATTAGTGCGCTTTCACAAGTCAAAATTGCAGCACCAGGGTATTGCCTTGAACCAGCTATAATTAATAATTTTCCGAAATTACCTTTATGGCTTGCTTTTTTTCTTATCAGTGGTTTTATTATTGATTTATCTAAAGAAATTATTTTAGCTGTATTTTTTTTAATATTCTTATCAATTCCAAGATTTTCTACAATTATATTTCCTGCATGTGAGAGAGCAGGCTCTTGAGTCATACCTATTTTTAGTGCACCAAAGGTTACTGTTATATCAGCAAAAATAGTATTTTTTGCTGCCTGGCCAGTATTTGCATTAATTCCTGATGGTATATCGATAGATAGTATAAATTTTTTATTATTATTTACTCTTTTAATTAATTGTTCACCGATTTTGTTTAATTTTGATTCCTTTCTATCTAAGTCCCAGCCAATTCCATAAAGCCCATCAATGATACAGTGACTTTGTCGCATGATTTTTTGTTGTTGGATAGAACTGATTTTTGATATAACTTCAATGAATTTTATTTTATTTTCTATTTTTTTTAAAAATTTAGATAAATCATTTCGTTTTTTAAGTAAAAAAATACTAACGATTGCACCCCACTCCGCAAGTAATCTTGCAGCTACCAAAGCATCACTACCATTATTACCTGGGCCAACTAGAATTAGTACATTTAACTCTTCATTGTAATTTGCATTAATTGATGCTTCTTGCGCAATAATTAAACCTGCATTTTCAATTGCTGAATTGAGCTTCTTTTCGGTATTAAAAGTTATTTTTTCTGCTTTTTGTATTTCTGCAATGGTTACAATACTATTTTGATCCATTTATTTTTCCTTTTCTGAAATACCCACTACAATGACAATTGCAATTGAATTTAAATGAGTAATTGATATATCAGTGGCGCGTAATTTCATATCAGTAGCTCTTTTTTTTGCTTTTCCATGAAAGTAAATTACTGGCTTGCCTCTACGATTGGATAAAATTTCAATTTCTTTCCAGCTTATGCCGATAATCCCAGTCCCAAGTGCTTTCATCGCAGCTTCTTTACCAGCGAATCGAGCTGATAATTCTAATATACGCCCTCTACAAAAAGCTATTTCTTTTTGGGTGTATACTCTTGCAAGAAATTTATCACCGAATCTTTGATACACTTTCTTTATTCGATCAATCTCAATAGCATCTATACCTATTGCCTGCATTTCGTTTATATCCATTTTCTATTCCAAAAAAATCATTTATTCATATTTTTTACTATTTTAGTATAATATTATTTACTAATTGAGGATCGTTTTTTATGGAAACTAAATTAATTGACGGAAAACTAATAGCAGGCAATATCAGAAATGAAATTGCTAAAGAGGTGGAGCAATTTGTTCAATTAGGTAATCCTTCTCCACACTTAACTGCAATCATTGTTGGGAATGATCCTGCGTCAGAGGTTTATGTTAGAAATAAAGGTCGTGCTTGTGAATCAGTAGGCATGACTCATAATACAATTAAAATGGAATCATCTATATCAACACAAGATATATTAAACGTAATCAAGAAATTGAATATTGATAAAAATATAAGCGGAATATTAATTCAGTTGCCTTTGCCTAAACATATTGACAGTTCAGCAATTCTTGCTGCCATAGATATTAATAAAGATGTTGATGGATTGTCAAATAATAATTTGGGTGCTTTGCTCAAAGGAGAGCCAAATTTTGTCCCAGCAACTCCTCTTGGAGTCAGAGAATTATTACACAGAAATGGAGTTGAAATACCAGGGAAAAATATAGTAGTTGTAGGTCGCTCAACCTTAGTGGGCAAGCCATTGTCTGCATTGCTATCAATGAAATCAGATAAAGGAAACGCAACTGTAACATTGGCACATAGTGCTACAACAGATTTGTCAAGTGTAACAAAAAAAGCGGATATACTAATTGTTGCTATTGGTATAGCTGAATTTATAGATGGCACAATGATTAAAGAAGGAGCAGTGATAATTGATGTTGGTATTAATAGAGTAGATGATACAAATAATAAAAATGGTTATAAATTAGTTGGTGACGTTAATTTTGAATCGGTACTCTCAAAAGCTTCAATGATCACTCCTGTTCCTGGAGGCGTTGGCCCAATGACAATTGCCATGGTTGTGAGCAATACATTGCGTGCTGCTAAGTTAAATAGTTAAATTTGGTTAAAAATATGGATGAACTTAAGAATAAATATAATGAAATAACAAAACTTTTCAATCAAATTTTGGAGAGTCTTTGACCTAAAAGCTAAAAATAAAACTCTTAATACTCTCCTTGCTACTTCAAACAAGGATCATTTTTGGAATAATCCAAATCAAGCTCGAGAGGTTATGCAAGAAATTAACAAAATAGAAAATTTACAGAGTCAGATTGTACAAATTCAATCTATATCTGGTGATATTAGTACTGCGTTATCTCTTATAGATGATGAAAAAGACAATACCGATGACTTGTATCAGGAATTAGTGGATCTAACAAATGATTATGAAAATCAAGTGTCTGCAATGCAGCTAGAGATTACTTTTAAAGAAGAATATGATTTGCATGACGCACTCATTTCAATTCATTCAGGTGCAGGAGGCACTGAAGCTCAAGATTGGGCAGAAATGCTTCTCAGAATGTATTTAAGATGGGCTAAGAACAATAACTTTTTAACCGAAATTATTTCTATAAATGCTAGTGACGAAGCAGGAATTAAATCTGTGCAGTTTGCTGTTACAGGTGATAAAGCATATGGATTATTAAAAGCTGAAAAAGGCGTACATAGATTAGTTAGAATTTCACCTTTTGATGCTTCAAAATCTCGCCATACTAGTTTTGCACTTGTAGAAGCTAGCCCAAAAGTTGATGATGACGACGATAACATAGAAATTAGTCAAGAAGATATTCGTATTGATACTTATCGTGCGTCTGGTCATGGGGGTCAAAGTGTGCAAAAGAATGATACAGCAGTACGAATTACACACTTACCTTCTGGTATTGTCGTTACGTGTCAAAATGAAAGATCGCAGGCACGGAATAGAGAAACTGCTTTAATGGTTTTGAAGTCAAAATTACTTAAATTGCAGTTGGAAGAAAAAGAGAAAGTATTATTAGAAGAACGTGGCGAACATATTGTTGCTGGCTGGGGCAATCAAATTCGTTCTTATGTTTTACATCCCTATAAGATGGTTAAGGACTTACGTACAAATATTGAAACTTCTAATGTCAATGCAGTACTTGACGGAGCCATTGATGAATTTATAAAATCATATTTGTTAATGAAATAAGGTAAGCAAATTGTCTTTTTCTAAAATATTATTATCACTACTTTCTTTAAGCACTTTATTTATTATATTTACTATAAATGGCTATGCTGAAGATTCAAATGATATATCAATTTTACATAAAACAGCTGACCCAATTAATGGAATTACTTTCCTAGGTGTAAACAGCGATGATCCAAGAATAATTTCTTTTGCAGCTGTTCAAAATGAGACAAAACAATTTAAATCAGCTAAACTATTTTATTCTTTGCCAAATCCTTCAGATAACCAAGTAGAAACACTTGGAGACAAAGAAGCATCTTTACAAAATGCAAAAAAAATTCAGTGGTTAAATGATTTTGCCAAGGGCGAAGTAGCATTTATTGTTGATCTTGACTCAAATAAAGGGTCTTCTAACAGTTTGTATATTCCTGTTGGTTCCATTTTTGAGTATTATTGGGAGTTTGTTGATAGTGATAATAATCTTGTAAGAACAGCAACATATAATTTTGTATTTCTTGATGGACAATTTAAATGGAATCAAATTGGTGAAACAAATAATTTAGATTTATTTTTTTATGGTAGGGAGGATAGAGATATTATTAATGCTTATTTTGCAGCTAATGATGTAATTAATGAAGCAGTTAATTTGCTTGATATTGAAATTAAGTTTCCGATAAGAATTATTTATTATAGAACGCCTGATGATGCATCTTTAGCTGTTCCTCCTAAAAGTAAGAAATTTAGCGAGGGCACTGTGACTGAAGGAGTGAAATATCGATCTGATGTAGTACATCGATATGCTGGCAATGAAAGTATAATCAGACATGAAATTACTCATATCATGACTCAAATAGCTGGTGAAGGTTCGTTTACTAAGTTGCCTTTTTGGGTAGATGAAGGCTTGGCTGTATATTTGATGGATAGTCCAAACTATGATTTCATTATTTCAGATATGATCCAGCGAGATACTGTATTCCGACTTTCTTCTATTCAGGGCAAGCCTGGTACTCCAGAAAAAGTTAATGCATTCTATGCGCAGTCATATTCTGTAACAAAATACTTAATTGAAGAATTTGGTGAAAATAAATATAAAAGTTTTTTTCAAAAATTAAAAGCAGATAATGGATTAGAGGATGCTTTGTTGCAGATCTATAATTACGATCAGGATTCATTGTACTTAGCTTGGAGAGATTTTCATAAAATGCCAAAAGTAATATTAGAAAAATTAGATATAGGCAATAATATGACTGCATCACCAGTTATAAAACCACTCACCACACCTCGTTCATTACAGGCAGGCGATAAAGCGCTATCTAAAAACAATTCAACTGCTGAAAAGATTGATTCTGATAGAAATAGTAGGCCTTTCTATCAAAATACAAAAAGTTTAGCTTTTCTATTGTTCGGTGCTTTATTCATTTTTGGTATGTTGAAAATAATTAAGAAATTGTGGCAGGAATAATTCTAATTTTGTCCGGGCAAAATTATTCCACTACTTTCTGATTGAGGCTGACTATTACCTTGCATTTTTTTTGCCTCGTCTTCGCTAATATAAGGCATTGATGGATTATCTAACTTTAATATGATGTCTTTGTTACCTGAAGCAATTTTTTGAATATGAGAACATAATGCTTCTTCCTCAAGACCTCCTTCTATTCGTGTTCCATTTATATCAATCGTGGGAATTTTACTGATGTTTTTTGCTTTAGCTAAAATTGGAAATTCAGACATTTCGTAAATATTCAATGACACTTTGTTAGACATTAATGCAATATTCGAAAGAATAATCATCTGATTGGTAGAAATATTTTCAAAAGGTGATAAAAATAAGTCTATTTTTACTTTTTCATTAATTTGACTTATTAGTTGTTGATTTTCTGGTGATAAAACAGGAATGCCATTACCAATTGTAATAATAGTATCTAAAAAAGCTGGGAATAATGCCCCCCACCAAAATCCAACAAATCTGATTGATCGTGCATTTCCACGAACGATTGTAGTTGGTGCAAGTTCAATTTTCTCATCAGACGCTCTAGACGAATGTTGCTCCATATCATAATAAGTTAGTGATATATTTGGATGTAAATTGCTAATTTCTTTAGATACATTTTTGACATCATCGCAATGAGTACATTCATCTTGATCTACTCTAGCAATTGCTGGCTTGTCTTCTAGCCAAACATCGAGGCTGACTTGACCAATTAGTGATGAAGAGAAATGATTGAATATTCCCTGTTTTACTTGATTATCTAGCAATTTAACTCTTTTCACTAATTCTAATTAATCCAGAATATAATCTAAGGACCGCAGTCACAATACCCAATATTAAAATGATAATTAAAATATTTCTATATTGTTGGGTAATTATTGCAATTAATAATAATAAAACTCTTGGCAATCTGCTTAATGGGCCTGATAAGATTTTTACATTTGCAATTTCAGCAGTCGCTTGGATATAAGATGTAATTAAAGACACTGCAAGGGCAGCCATTGATATGTATAAAGTAGATATTTCTTCTAAATTAAGCTGACTCATTATGGCTAAAAAAATAGCTGTATCAGCGATACGATCTAAGTTAGAATCTAAAAATTTACCTAGACTTGATTGTTTATTTTGTATTCGTGCAATCGTTCCATCCATTGCATCAAAAAGACTAAAGACGGCAATAAATAATATCGATGCCACTCTCAAATCAAGGATCAGCATCACTGCTCCAATAATAGTCCCGAGTGCTCCAGTTAACGTAACGATATTCGGATTAATATCTAATTTAATAATTATTTTTGTAATGAAATTAAATTTTTCCATAGCTAATTTTCTTCATTGTATTTATTTCTATCCTATCAGCTATATTATATTAAGACTTTAAAAGGTTTTATGAATTGATCTTGTGAGTCAATTTTAGCAATACATACAATTTTTTCGTTTTTGTCAACACACATATAGTGATCATTATCCTTTTGTATATTTATTTGTGGATTGTAATTCTTCATTGCAATAAATTTTCCATTTTGAATTAAGCCTATGTCTTGTTCGAATAAAATGATTTTTGGTAATTTGATTAATTTATTCATTGGAATGATAAAATCTGAAATCCTTTGTTGATTTTCAAGAATTTCCTTAATTTTGTAAGAATTATTAATATCTAATGAAGACACTGATAGTCTTTGTAGATGAGCCAATGTACCAACTGTCTTGCATTCATAACTTAAATCACGAGCAAATGATCTTACATAAAATCCTGTCGCACATTCTATTTCTAATTCTACTTTTGGTCGTTGGCAATTTTGATTTTTTTCAACAAATTTAATCAAGTGTATTTTGTGAATTTTAGTTTTTCTTGCAGATATTTTAGGATTTTCTCCTTTTCGCTTCATTTCATAAGCCCTTTGTCCAGAAATTTTAATAGCACTATATTCAGGAGGCACTTGATTAATCTCTCCAATGAATTTTTTTAGCTTTTTTTTGATTAGACTTTCATTTATGTGATCTGTATTTTCTGTTCGAATTATTTTGCCTTCAAGATCGAGAGTATCGGTTTCAATACCAAAATCAATTATTGCTTTATAGGTTTTACTATCCTTTAATACAAAATCAATCAACTTTGTTGCTTTGCCTATCGCAATTGGCAAAACTCCCTCAGCGGCTGGATCTAATGTTCCAATATGACCGATTTTTTTTTCCAAAAAAATTCTTTTTAGTGGCCTTGATGATTGCAGAGATGAAATATTAGCTTCTTTATATAAATTAATAAATCCACCAGAAAAATTTTCCATTACAATTAACTATCGCTATGTTTATAAACTCTCTGAATTATTTGGTAATTCTTTAATTAATTTTTCTATTTTTGCAACATTGAAATTAGTTTTATCAAGAATGAAATTGAGTTTAGGTATTTTTTTTAATCTAATTTCATTGCTAAGTTCTTTTCTGAAAAATCCTTCAGATTTTTGTAGCGTATCTATTATTTTTTCCTCTTCATCGTCATGAGGTACATAACTTATATATATTTTAGCACTACTGAAATCCTTAGAAATATCAACATCAGTAATCGAAATAAGATAATCACTTAAAAAAGGATTTTTAATTTTTTTTTGTACAATCTCAGCAATGACTTTTTGGATCAATGCGCCGACCTGCTTTGTGCGGCGAGTCATAACGCACTCCTTTTATTTATAGTGTTCTTTTTTCTTCATTAATATGAAAAGCAATTATTTGATCATTCTCTTCAAAATTGTTAAAATTTGATAATTTAATTCCACATTCAGCTCCAGCATTTACTTCGTTCACATCATCTGCTTCACGTTTTATGTTTGCAATAATAGATTCTGCAAGAACGTCTTCGTTTCTAATGATTTTCACATGATCTCCTTTAGTTATTTTACCCTCGATGACATATGATCCTGCGATCATTTCTGATTTATCAATTTTAAATATCTTTTTTACTTCAACCTTTCCTACTTCTAAGATAGTTACTATTGGTCCTAGAATTTCATTAATTAAGGCCTCTACTGCTTCTCTGAGATCATAAATGATAGTGAATGAACTAATTGAAATATTTTCTTGATCTGCTAATTTTTCAGCACCAGTTTCAGTGTAGGTATTAAATCCAAGAATTGCACTCTCTGAAATTGAAGCAAGGCTTACATCAGCTTCATTAATAGAGCCAATACTTGCATCTATGATATTAATAGACACATCCTCTGTATTAAATGTATCCAATGTTTTCAAGATTGGTTCCATTGTGCCTTGAGTATCTGATTTAATGATTAAATTTAAATGTTTTGTTTCGTCACTTTCATTTTTACCTGAACTTATTAATTCAGATGCTATTGCTGCTGTTTTTAAAGAATCTTTTTTATTTTTCTTTTTCACAGTCTCAATAATTTTTTTAGCTTCTTTTTCATTTTTTTGAACTCTGAATTTTTCTCCAGGTACTGGCATTTCTGCTAGACCAGTTATTATTACTGGGACAGATGGGCCTGCTTCATCTATGTTTTCATTGTATTCATTATTCATTGAGCGAATTTTACCATATGTTGTTTCCGTACTAATAATTTCACTTTTATGAAGTGTGCCATTTTGTACAATAATTGTTGCTGTTATTCCTTTATTTTTATCAATTTTTGCTTCTAAAATAATTCCTTCTGCTCGATCTTCTGATCTTGCCTTAAGTTCTTGTAAATCAGCAATTAATTGAGTAGTTTCTAGCAATTCATTGATACCCTCACCTGATAAGGCAGAGATATTTGATACAACCAAATCACCACCATATTCTTCTGGTGTTAAACCAATTTCCATTAACTGTTGCTTAACACGGTCTACGGAAACATCATTAAGATCAATTTTATTTATTGCTGCAATCATCGGTATATTTGCTGATTTAACAAATTCAATCACCTCTTTTGTTTGTGGCATAACACCATCGTCAGCAGCAATTACTACTATAGCTACGTCTGTTATTTGCGCTCCTCTTTTTCGCATATTTGTAAATGCGGCATGGCCTGGTGTATCAATAAAAGTAATAGATCTCTTATCAGGGGATTGAGCTCTATATGCAGCCACACTTTGCGTAATATTGCCTGCTTCACTGTTTGCTACATTAGCAGTTCTAATTTTGTCTAATAACGTTGTTTTGCCATGATCTACATGTCCTAAAACAGTGACTATTGGGCTACGCGGTTCTGCATTTTCTATGTTATCTAGATTATATCTTAAAGACTGAAAAACATCTTTACTATCTTTTCCTTCATCTTTAACAGTGTCGTCTATAGATTCTTTATCTTTTTCAACAGCTTCATACCCTAAATCAGTTAATACAATTGCTGCGGTATCAAAATCAACAACTTGATTAATTGTAGCCATGACACCATTTTTCATTAATTCTTTGATAATTTCTATTGCACTCAAATCTAATTCATCGGCAAGCTCTTTTACAGTTAAAGTGTCAGGAAGCGTGATTGATTTAATTGTTTCATCAGTTTTATCAGTTTCTACCATAGATTATTCCTTACTTGTTATTTGGTTTAATCTTCTTTAAATAGATCTGCGTATTCTGCATATTCGTCATCATCCTCAACAATGTCTTTTCTAGAGCTTCTTTTCTTTTTAGATTTTAATTTTTTATCAACTCCTCGATCAACATCACGTATTTCTTCAGCGAATCTGATGCCTTTAGTATCTTCTTGAATAGCTTGATTGGCATCTTGAGTTTCTTCTGAAGCAGTACCTTCTGCTTGGTTAGCTTGATTAGCAGCTATTGTATATTCTTGAATAATTTCTTGTTCAGGAGTTAGCTTAATTTCTGAAACATCTGTACTGCTATCATCTTTTGCACTTTCTTCTACTATTTCTTGATTAATAGATTTTTCAAGATCTTGAATTTGACTCTGTTCTAATATCTCTGCCAGATTTGGCTCAGGGGGAGGAATAAGATCTTCACCAGAATTAATTAATGCACTCTCTGCTTGCAAATCTATAGTATAGCCAGTTAATTTTGCTGCAAGAGTTGCATTTTCACCATTACGTCCAATTGCTAATGATAACTGCTTATCTGGTACAGCAATAAATGCTGTTTTAGTTGACTCATCTATATTAATTGATACAATCTCTGCTGGACTTAATGCGCTTGTAATAAAAGCAGCTATATTGGAATCCCATCTGATAAGATCAATTCTTTCACCATTTAAATCATTGATTATGTTTTGAATTCTTGACCCTCTCATACCAATAATTGATCCTATTGGGTCTATTCCAACCTGCGTAGCTATAACTGCAACTTTAGTTCTTCTTCCTGCTGAACGAGCTACTTTCATGATTTTTACTATTCCTTTATTTAGTTCAGGTACTTCAATCTCAAATAATTTTTCAATTAGATTTTCTGATTTTCTTGATAAAATTATTTGTGGTCCTCTCCCCATTTTATTTACATCTTTAATATATAACTTGACTCGTTGCCCAGATCGATAATGCTCGCTACGAATTTGTTCACTTTGCGGAATCAGGCCTTCAGCTTTACCAATATCAACAATAATATTTTTTGATGGATCAATACGAATTACCGTTCCGCTTACAAGTTCGCCAACTTGCTGGCTGAATTCGTCATGCACAGAGTTTCTTTCAGCTTCACGTATTCTTTGCAACACAACTTGTTTAGTTGTTTGAGCAGCAATACGTCCTAAATTCTTTGTAGTTTTAATTTTTTCCTTTATATCTTCACCTATTTTGGCTTTTTTATGTCCCATTTCTATCGCTCGTTCAGGAGATACTTCAATTTCATCATCCTCTATATCATCATCATTAATAACTTGATAAATTCTAGTAATTTTGATTTCGCCTGTCTCTTTATCAATTTCAACTTCTAGATTTGCATATTGCAGTTCATCTTTTTTAAATGCTGAAGCCATAGCAGCTTCTACTGCACTAAAAACGGTATCTGGATCCAAGTTCTTTTCTTTTGAGAGTTGCTTGATAGCAGTCACAAAATTTTCTGACATTTTTATATCCTAACTAAATAAAATTAAAGTTGTTAATATGATTTTCAATAAAAAAGACGTGGGTTTTACTCCCACGCCTCTATCATCGAGACCATTACAAAATAAGCTTATCATTTGGCTATTTTGTCTACAACTCTTTTTTATTTCTTAAATGGAACATTCTTGAATTAATTGATCATATAAATTGATTGCTTCTTTATAAAATGTCTCAATTGGAGCATAAGAAGTTTCATTGGTATTCCGATTAATTATTTCAACTTGATTCTTTTTAAGATTTCTGTCAGAAATAATAATTTTTATTGGAATGCCAATCAGATCAGCATCTGCAAATTTTTTTCCAGGAGTTTCATCTCTGTCATCCAATAATATACTTATGCCATGCTGACTAATTTGGTTTATCGATTCAGATATTTGTTTATTCTCTATATTTTTATTGAGATCAACAATATGAATATTGTATGGTGAAATCGACATTGGCCAATTGAGTGAATTTTCAGTTATATTATTTTCAGATGCACATGCTAGTATTCTATCAATGCCAATTCCATAACAGCCCATAATCGGAATGATTGTTTGTTGGTCGGGTCCAGAAATCTTAATATCAAATTTTTCAGAATAAAGACTTCCTAATTTAAAAACATGACCTAGTTCAATTCCACGCTTATGTTCTAATTTTTTACCGCATAGATGACATAAGGAACCTTCTGTAGCTAGTTTAATATCACCAAAAATATGAGCATTCCAATCACGATTAAAGTTTATATTTTTATAATGACTATTTTCTTCATTAGCTCCTGCAATTAAATTGAATGAATTTGATAATGAATCATCAGCTATAGATAATATTTCAGAATTCAGTTTGTGAGGTCCAGCATAACCGCTAATAATATTATGCTTTTTTGTTTCCTCTTCAGTCATTTGCCTTAAATGTGTTAAATTTGAAATATTTGCTAATTTTACTTCATTTATTTCAAGGTCACCCCTCGTAAAAGCAATAAATGGAACATCATTTTTTTCCTTATTTATGCCAATATAAAAAACTGATTTTATAAAATGTTTTTTTGGCATATTAAAAAAATTTGATAATTCATCAATAGTTTTTAATCCATTTGTCTCAACTTTTTCAATATTTAAAACGTCTGTATTTTGATCATCAGATATTTTAATAGAAGCTTTTTCTTCATTTGCAGCATATCCACAACTACACATAACCACGGTATCTTCGCCAGACTCATTTAAAAAAATGAATTCTTGTGAGCCTTTCCCGCCTATTGCACCTGAATCTGCTTCAATTTTTACAACAGGTATTCCGCATCTATGAAATATGTTTTCATATGCTTTAGTCATTTTTTCGTAAGAAAGATCCAAGGCATCATCATCTATATCAAAGCTATATGCATCTTTCATAGTAAACTCTCTTGTTCGCACTAAGCCTCCTCTAGGTCTAGCCTCATCACGGAATTTTGTTTGAATTTGATAAAGAGTAATGGGTAATTGCTTGTATGTTTCAACATTTTCAGCAAAAAGCTGGGAAACAACTTCTTCATGAGTGGGACCAAGAACAAGATTACGTTTTTTTCTATCATTTAGTGAAAATAATATCTCTCCAAAAGCAGTATCCCTATTAGACTGAGACCAATATTCTCTTGGCTGTAGGGCAGGCATAAGAATTTCATTGCATCCTATAGAATTCATTTCTTCACGAACAATGTTAATAATGTTATTTTTGATTCTCAAGCCAATAGGTAAGTAGCTATAAACTCCAGAAATTAGTTGCGAAATATATCCACCTCTTATGAGTAAAGCATTTGATAGAGTTTCAGCCTTGCTTGGGGCTTCTTTCCTAGTAGGAATCAATTGCTGAGACATATTTGTTATTGCCATTTTTCTATTTTCTTTAATTTAATAATTTTCTATTAATTCTTGGACTTTTGGTAAAATTTCATCGTAACCATAATGACCTATTAAATTTTTCTTAAGTTTCAAGTTAACTCCTAAGGGTCCGCACCACAAGCCTATATCTGCGTCATCAGTCTCTCCAGGACCGTTTACCCTACAGCCCATTACAGCAATTGTAAGTTTTTTATCAATATTTTTTACTAGCTTTTTAACATCTTGCGCTAATTCAATGAAAGTTTCATTTTCAACCCTAGAACAGGACGGACAGGATATTATATTTGTTGACTTTTTGAGGAATTCAGGGAAAGACCTAAATCTACCTGCATTAATATCGTTGATTATTTGTTCTCCGGCAACTATTTCTTCATATTTTTTTTCGAAAGGTAAAGTCAGCGACACTCTAATTGTATCTCCGATACCCAGTGGCAAAAGTTGTTCAAATGCAATTCTTGTTTTTATAATTCCATCTGGTGGCATTCCTGCTTCAGTTACACCCAAATGTAGTGGAATTTGAGGCCAAGTTTTATGAAATAATTTGTTTGCACGTACAACTTTGTTATAATCTGAATCTTTTAAAGATACTAGATAATTTTTAAAACCAATATCTTCTAAAATTTGACAATGCTGACTGGCACTTTCTACCATCGCCTCGACATCATCATCGAAGCTTTCTTTTAAAAACGGGTCAACTGATCCACAATTCACTCCGATGCGAATTGCTAAATTATTTTTGTTAGCCTCATCTACGATCATTGATACTTTATCTTTTATTGATTTGCTTCGCTCATGGTGATGTAAATGACCAGGATTATATCTGACTTTATCAATGTACGGCGCTATATCTTTAATTAATCTATAGTTTTCTTGTAAATCTGCAGATAATGCAACATTTGTATTTTCTCGTATAATTTTTAATGACTCTACGTCTTTTTTTGAGTCAATTGCTAACCTAACTATCTTAGCTCCAGCATCATGTAGCGAATTTATCTGTTCAATTGTTTTATTCGTATCTGTTGTACGCGTTGCAGCCATTGATTGGACAACAACTGGATTTGCACCACCAATTTTAATATTGTTGATTGTAATTTCTCGAGAATGTTTTTTGACCATTACATCACCCTTAGTAAATCGTTGATTGTAATTATTATTGCAAGAAAAATGAATATAAAAAATCCTGTTAGATGAAACAATGCTTCTTTTTGAGGATTTATTTTTTTACCTCTTCTTGCAACTTCAACAAATAATAACAAAATCCTACCACCATCTAACATTGGTAATGGAAGCAGATTTAAGATACCAAGATTCAAGGATAAAATTGCTGTCAGTGATAACAATGAAGCAACTCCTCCTTCTCTTGCTACCTCTCCCGTTATATTAGCGATACCAACAGGACCAGCAAGCTCTGGCTGACTATTCCCATTAAACCAAGTAATGATTTCATTCCTAAATAAAATCCATGAGTCTAATGTCATCCTTAATCCTTCTTGAGATGCTTCAAAAAAACCCATAGAAATTTTTTCTGTGAATGGATATTGAGCTGCGATTTTAATCCCTGTGGGTCCTTGATTTGCTGGGGAACTCCATCTTGGTGTTGCCCGCAAATTGATTATTTCATTAGAGCGTTTAACTTTTAAATTAATTTCTTTTCCTAAATTGATTCTAATTAATTTAACTGCAGTTTGAATATTGCTAGCTTCTCTTTCATTTATAGAAACTATAATATCTCCTTCTTTTAAACCTGCAATAGATGCTGGGGAGTTAGCATGCACATATGTTACTTGAGGATTTCCAACTTCAATTTCATGAGGTATCATAAATGCTACTGAAAATAATAAGATTGGCAAAATTAGATTAACGACTGAACCAGAGACAAGTATTATAAATCTTTGTAAATAACTTTTTTGAGATAGAGAGTCTGGATCATCAGATGATTCTTCTCCTAATAATTTGACAAAACCCCCTATTGGAAGCAAGTTTATTGAATATATAATATTTTTGAATTTATATCCAAAAACTCTTGGAGGGAATCCAATGCCTGCCTCAATGATTTTTACTTTAAATAATTTTGCTGTGAAGTAATGAGCTAATTCATGTGCAACAACTAATAGTGTAATTACTGCGAAGAAAATGAGCATAGAATTTATTGCTTGAGTGTTTCTAAAAATAACTGCAAGCAAGGCGAGTAAAATAAACAAGTATTTGGATAGGTGATTACTAATCATATTTATTTCTTCTTTTTAATCCAAACAATTTTTTGCAAAATTTTCTCCCCATTGGTATGCATTTAGAACATTATCTATTTGTAATTGATCTGAGGACTCCCATTCGTTATATATTTTATTTTGCACTTCGTAAATTTTACCAAATTCACATTTACCATCAAGAAATGCATTTACAAGAATTTCATCTGCTCCAAGCAAGGCAGGTAAAGTACCATCTGATCGTTTTGCTGCATCAATTACTAATTGGTAAATTGGGAATTTTTCATGATCAATCGGCTCAAAAGATAATTGTTTTTCATTGAGCAATTTAATAATGTCTTGTGAACTAAAGCGTTCTCTTTCAGGATAAGAAATCGCATACTGAATTGGTATTTTCATATCAGGATGACCTAATTGTGCCTTAGAAGAGCCATCAATAAAATGAACGATTGAATGCACAATACTTTCTCTATGAATAATTGCATAAATTTTATCAAATTGAATATCAAATAAAATATTTGCCTCTATAACTTCTAATGCTTTATTAAACAATGTTGCACTATCAATAGTGATCTTATCACCCATTGACCAGTTTGGATGTTTTAAAGCACTTGCAGGGCTAATAGTATTAATATCTTCAATTGATCTATTGATTAAAGAACCGCCTGATGCAGTAATGATGAGAGATTCCACATTTGCCCAGGATTCTCCTGCCATACATTGCCAAATTGCTGAATGCTCAGAATCAATTGGAATTAATTGAGCACCCATTTCTTTTTTTTCATCAAGCTTTTTCTTAATAAATGGACCTCCAATAACCAGAGATTCCTTGTTTGCTATTGCAACTTTTTTCCCAGCCTCTAATGCGGCAATCGTTGGCATTAAACCAGTGATTCCTGTTGAAGCAACTATCAACAGATCAACCTCTTCTAATATTGCTATTTCTTCATTAGTTAATTGCTGCACATTAGATGGATGATTAATCTGTTCTAAATATTTTTTATTAATATTAAAGTATTTAGGTTTGTATTTTTTAATTTGTTCATTCAAAGCTCCATGATTTTTATTATTAGTTAATGCAATAATTTCAACATTTTTTAATTCATCAACCACTTCAAGGGCTTGCTGGCCAATAGAACCTGAGGAACCAATAATAGCAATTTTTTTCATAAAAGCTCCAAAATAAACAATATATTTATATAAAATGCAGCTGCAATGATTGAATCTAGTCTATCAAGAAATCCACCATGACTACGTAAAAAATTAGAAAAATCTTTGATATCAATTTTTCTTTTAATCATTGAACTGAATAGATCGCCTATTTGACATACTATTGGTAAAGAAACAAGCAGCAACCAAAATATAGCTGATGTTAGATAAATATTTAAGATGTCAGCCAAAATTATAAATATTATCATTCCGGCAATCCAGCCACCAATTGCTCCTTCAATAGTTTTATTTTTCGAGTATTTTTTCGATAAAGGTCTTTTACCAAATAGTTTGCCAATTAAAAAAGCAAAAGTATCAGTGGTAAATGCGGTGAGTATAATGAGCATAAAATACTTTATACCCGGTATTTGTATTGCGCAAAATAATAAATTCCAACATACTATGCCTGAATAAAATTGACTTATGTTAGTAATATTAGTAGATTTTTCTTTTTTAAATAAGAAAAAAAATAAAACAGCTAAAAATAGTGCATTGATAAACAAAAAAAGAGAAGAAGGGAACAAGGTAATTCCAATTAATGCTATTGAAGTACCAATAATTGAATTTAGGATAGCCTTTATTCTTGAACAATAATGTAAGGATATTTCAAATTCAGCAATCATACAAATAGCAATTGTTCCTATAATTAGTAAATCTTTTTCTAGGAAAAATACTGTAATTATAGGTGCGGATATACATGCTACTAATAGACGAGATCGATTTTCTTGATTTAGATTAATTTGCACTTTTCTCTCATTAATGTAAATATTCAGCTTTTATTTTGTTTTGCCAAAACGTCTTTCTCTATTTGCAAAATCAATTAAAGCTTGGTCAATTTCATCTGCAGTAAAATCAGGCCATAATGTTTCTGTATAGTAATATTCTGCATATGCTGATTGCCAGATAAGAAAATTAGATATTCTTTGCTCGCCACCAGGCCTTATAATTAGATCTGGATCTGGCATACCAGCAGTTGAAAGATACTGGCTGACAGTTGATTCATTGATTTCATCTAGAGGAATCTTTTTTGCAATAATATTTTTTATTGAGTCTACAATATCTTGTTTTCCTCCATAATCAAAAGCAATGTTGATTGTTGCACCTGTGTTATTTTTTGTAATTTCAATTGCATCAATAATTTGTTCTTGTAAGTCTTTAGACAACTTATCAAGATGGCCAAGGTGATTGAGTTGGATATTATGTTTATCGATTAGTTCAAGATTGTTCTGAATAAAGTCTTTAGATAAGTCCATTAAATCTTTTACCTCTTCACCTGGCCTATTCCAATTTTCTGTAGAAAATGCAAATATGGAAATATATTTGATGTTATATTCAATTAATCTTTTTACTACTTCAAGAAAAGCTTTTGAACCAGCAATATGACCTTCTTTTCTCGAAAGACTATTTTTATTTGCCCATCTTCCATTACCATCCATCATAATTGCGACATGAATTGGGGTTATATTTAGATTTAAAGTTTGCCTAGCAAGATCAAGTTTGGATACATTCATTTTTTAGATTTCCATTAGTTCATTTTGTTTTTTTTCAGAAAGCAGATCAATCTTTAAACTAAACTCTTTAGTAGCTTTTTCTAAATTTCCAGTTATGCGGCTTTCTTCATCCTGAGAAATTGCATTTTCTTTTTTTGCTTCCTTAATTGAATCACTATATTGTCTTCTAATATTTCTAATGGAAACTTTTGATTCTTCTGCCATTTGTTTAATTTTTTTTGCTAATTCTTTTCTTCTTTCTTCAGTCAAGGGTGGAATAGGTACTTTTATAAAATCAGAGTCCGAAGAAGGATTAATCCCCAAATCACTTAATTGAATGGCTTTCATAACAGCATCTATATTATTTTTATCCCAGACTTGAACATTAATTAATGAAGGTTCTGGTATAGACAGTGTAGCTAATTGTTGAAGGGGCATTTTTTGACCATAGACTTCAATTTCAATATTTTCTATTAATGAAGTAGATGCTCTTCCCGTTCGGACTGCGGAAATAGAGTTACTGAAAGCCAGAATAGTTTTTTCCATTTTAGAGTTGATTTGTTTAATATCGATTGATTCCATCGTGTCTATAAATTCTGTCTAATTTTATTACTCGCCACCAATTTCAAATCTTTGGAATCTCTTAATTTTGATATTCTCTCCAGTTTGAGCAATGACTTCTTGAACAAGTTCTTTAATGAGCTTATCAGAATCTTTTATATACTGCTGCTCCATAAGAGAATCATTGTCATTATCAATTGATGCTGGATCCATTGCGGCAACTTGCATTGCAAGATTCTTTGCAAGATCTTTAAATTCACTAGTACGTGCTACGAAGTCTGTTTCGCAATTGATTTCAATAATTGCACCGAGCCTATTACCTTGATGAATATATGACTCAATAACTCCTTGACCAGTTGCTCTACTTGCTCTTTTTTCTGCATCTGCAATTCCTTTTTCTTTAAGGATATCTTTTGCTTTTTCAAAATCGTCATTTGCTTCTTCTAAAGCTCGCTTAGCATCCATTACGCCAGCACCAGTTTCACTTCTTAGTAATTTGATATTTTCTGTATTTGACATAATTTTCTCCTTATATCCTAATTAAGCTTTAGTAGCTTTGTCTGTACTAGGATTTTCCTTGTTTTTTGCAGCAAATAATTCCTTACCTTTAACTGCTGCATCTGCAATATACTTAGTGATAAGCTCTATTGATCTAATTGCATCATCATTGGCAGGAATAGGGTAATCAATTAAATCTGGATCAGCATTTGAATCACATAGCGCAATCACAGGAATGCCAATTTTTTTTGCTTCTAAGACAGCAATGTGATCTACATTTGGATCAACACAAAAAATCACTCTTGGAATTTGAGTTAATTTTCTAAGTCCTCCAAATGACCTTTCCATTCTATTTCTGTCTCTTTCAAATAAAACTGTTTCTTTTTTTGTCATATTAGCAAATAAATCACTAAGATCCATTTCATCAATTTCTCTTAGTCTATCTATGCGCTTTGAGATTGTAGGCCAGTTGGTGAGCGTTCCTCCAAGCCATCGATTTGTGACAAAAGGCATATCAGATTGGTCTGCAGCTGAAATAATAATATCAACAGCCTGTTTCTTTGTGCCTACATAAAGAATAATGCCCCCATTTGATGTTACAGATTCAACTAAGGTTATGGCATCTTCAACCAATTTAGAACTTTCCCCTAGATCAAGAATATGAATACCATTATTTTCGCTATGAATGAACCTTTTCATTTTTGGATTCCACTTTGATTTTTGATGGCCAAAATGAACACCTGCTGCAAGCATTTCTCGCATTTTTTCTGCTATTGACAACTTTTTCTCCTTTATACTATTCTTTCTTTTTAGTTGTAATTTTTATCTGAATTCCAAGAATATAAGTATATATTGTTAATGAGTTTAGATTATAGTCAAACAAATCTTTTTTTTAAAATTATCACGTTAAGTAATTAGACTACTTATTTAAGTTATCAACTGAATATTATTTTTTCACTACTTGTTTACTTAATATGATTAATATAAACATAAAGTTACGTAAATAAATTTGATTGAGAGATATTGTGCCAAAATATGATTATTTATGCTCAAAGGGTTGTAGATATGAATCTGAGGAGTCTTTCGGTTCTCCTAGAGAACAAAAATGTAAACAATGCAAGAAAGCTAAAGCAATTCGACAACTAAATGTGCCAACTTTTCGATACAGAGGGGTTGGTTTTTATACTACTGACACAAGGAAAGATAATCGAAAACCTGAAGTTTTACCAACTACATCAGCCAGAAATGACGATCCGCCTGAACAATGGCCTGAAAAAGACGATACTTTACATGGAGATGCTGCTAAAAAAAAGCAAAACAATACATCTAATAAGAAAAAATAAGTTAAATTAATTGATTTCTAAGCTAAAATCAAAGAATTTCGCAGAATGTATCAGTGCTCCTATAGCAATATAATCAATATTTAAATCTGCATATTGGTGAATATTTGATAGGTTAATACCACCAGATATCTCAATTTTAGTTTTTGATTTTGATTTGAGTAAACATATTTCTTTTATTTGTTCGACATGCATATTGTCTAGTAATAATAAATCAACATTAGAATTTAAAGCTTCTACAGCATCATCAATTGATTCTACTTCAATTTCAATAATATGACTTGCATCCAATTTCTCTCTATATTTTTCTATCATTGCTGTAATACTGATATTATTTTTTTTTGCCCAGTTCAAATGGTTATCTTTTATGAGAATAAAATCTTCAAGAGTATTCCTATGATTTTGTCCTCCTCCTTGAATGACAGCATATTTTTCTAATTTACGTAATAATGGCCGAGTTTTTCTTGTATCACGAATAATAATTTGATTGGAATTAATTTTTTGAATAAATTCATTTGTTAATGATGAGATTCCAGAAAGCATTTGTAAAAAATTCAAAGCAACTCTTTCTCCACTTAGTATTTTGTTAATTGGTCCTGATATTTCACATATTAAATCCCCAGTTTTAATTGCGTCACCATCATCTTTCATTAATTTTATCTGGATGTTCTCTGACATTTGATTCATTACTTCTTTTAGTAATTTTAAACCTGATAAAATACCTTCCTCATTTGCAATTAGAGCAAAGTTTTCATGATGATGATTAGGAATTAAATTGGTCGTTGTTATGTCATTGTAAGCAGCATCTTCTCTAAGTGCTAATTGTACAATTGATTGTATGGTTTCACTGTTAAGTAATTGTTCATTCATGATAGATCGGAGCTACCTAACTGACTTCTAGCATTCGCTCCAATGCGATTTTTGCATTTGCTTTATCCTGAGTGCTGACAGAAATTTGGTTGACAACTTGATCCTTGCTTAATGATTCTATGACCCATAACAAATAAGCAGGGTGCACTCTATACATTGTACTGCAAGGACAAATAACTGAGTCTAAGCAAAAAATGGTTTTGTCTGGATTTTCTTTTGCTAATCTTGAAACTAGATTAACTTCAGTCCCAATACCAATAACACTACCTGGTTTTGCATTATTTGTATAATCTGCAATAAATGCAGTCGAGCCGACAGCATCAGCGGCTTGCACAACATCTGCATTGCATTCTGGATGGACAACAATTTGTATGTTTTGATATTGTTCACGAGCTTCATTAATTTGTTCTACGGTAAATCTTTGATGAACAGAACAAAATCCATCCCACAAGATCACTTTAGAATTTCTTATATCTTGTTTGCTATTTCCACCTAATGGCATATTATATGCTCTCCAATCCCACAAACTTATTTCTGAATCTTTTATGCCCAATTTGTGGCTCGTATTTCTTCCTAAATGCTGATCTGGGAAAAAGAAAACTTTTTCTCCTTTTTGAAATGCCCATTGAATTACTTTGTCAGCATTAGAAGAAGTACATACGATTCCATCATTTGCACCACAAAATGCTTTAAGTGTTGCTGGAGAATTGATATATGTAATTGGGATAATTTTTGTATTTGGAAAATTATCTTTTAATTCTTTCCATGCTGAGCTAACATCTGGTCTATTTGCCATGTCAGCCATAGAACATCCAGCTTCTAAATTAGGCAACATAACTGTTTGTTCATCATTAGTTAATATATCTGCAGCTTCTGCCATGAAATGTACACCACAAAATATAATATATGGTGTTTTTTTATTTTCTGATGCATAGACTGACAAACCATATGAATCACCAACTCTGTCTGCAAATTGGATTATGTCTTCTCTTTGATAGTGGTGACCTAAAATAATTAGATCTTTACTCATTTTAGATTTATATTCCTTAATGCGGCTACTGATTTCTTCTGCAGATAAGTCAAAATATTTTTTTGGTATTTCTTGCTGCCAATCTGAAAACGATGCCTCTTCAATAAGGGGTAATGTATCTATCTGCATGGGAGTTTCACACTCAACTATATCTGATGTTTGCAATATAATATTATTTTTTGCCTGCATAATACTCCTTACTTTGCGTACTAAATACGCAAAGTTTTTAATAATATAAGGATACATATTTATTAACTGTAAAATCAACATAATATTAACTATTTGATCAAGAATATTTTGTTAATATATCGTAGGCACTTTGGAAATAAATTCATATAAAGAGGATGGCCTATGTGCGCCAGCTTTTCGCAAATTACCAGTTTCTTGAATTAAATTGTTACTTATCATTTTTTTTCTAAAATTTCTTCTATCATAATTTTTTCCAGTAATTGCTTCATAGGTTTCTTGTAATTCTCTCATAGTAAACTCGTTTGGCAATAAGCTATATGCTACATTAGAATATTCTAATTTTGACTCTATTCTATTAATTGCTCTTTCAATAACTAAATTGTTTTGAAAAGCTAAATCAAGTATTTCATTAGCATTGAACCATTTAGGATGCCATGAGTCTTCTTTTCTTAATTGAACATTTTTTTCGTTGACCAAAGCGAAGTAACATACAGCTAAGCCTTTTGGATTGGATGCATTTAATCCAGACAGTGTAAAAAGCTGTTCTAAATAAACATCTTTAGCTCCAGTTTCTGATAGTAATTTATCTGTGGCAGTTTCTTGAAGGTTTTTTTCACCAAGCCACAATCCACCTGGCAATGCCCATTTGTTATTTTCTGGTTCAGCTGATCGATTTACTAATAGGATATTTAATTGTTTATCAATGATACCAAAGATTACAATAACAGTTGCGATCTCATAATTTTGCATAATTCTATTTTCTGAATTTTTATAATATAGCTAATTCTTCGCTATTACTCATAACCCCCTTAAGAGACCAAGGACTTATTTCAAATATTTTAACTTTAACGATTTTGCCGATTACTTGCTTGCCATTAAAATGTACCAATTGGTTGTTTTGTGTTCTGCCTGAACATCTACCGTTTTCTTCTTTCTCTACTAAAACATCAACAGTTGCGTTTACTAGTTTTGAATTTTTCTTTAATGCAATATCTTTTTGTACTGCTTCAACAATCTGCAATCTTTCCTTCTTGATTTCTAAAGGAATGTTATCTTCTAATTTTCTATATGCATAAGTTCCTGGTCGAGGTGAATATGCAGCAATATGAATTTTATCAAATTCTACGTCTTTAATTAATTTTATAGTATCTTGGAATTCTTTTTCTGATTCATCAGGGAATCCAACGATTATGTCTGTTGAAATTGCTGCATTTGGAATGATTTTTTTGATAAATGTCACCCGTTCATAAAATTCAGAAATTGAGTACCCTCTTCGCATTCTTAATAACATTTCATCAGATCCAGATTGAACCGGAATTAAAAAGTGATTACATACTTTTTGAGAATTTGCAATAGTATGAATAATCTTGTCAGTCATATCTACTGGATATGAAGTTAAAAACCTCACTCTAAGTATTTCATCTATATTTTCTATAGAATCAAATATATCACCTAAATCACTCTTTTCATTTAAATCATTTCCATATGATTCAACTGTTTGACCAACTAAAGTTACTTCTTTAACACCTCTATTAGCCAGATGCTTTATTTCATCTATAATTTCAGTAGGTTTTCTAGATATCTCTCTACCTCTTCTCAATGGAACAATGCAATATGTGCAAACTTTATTGCATCCATGAATAACTGGAACAAATCCAGTAATGCTGTTTGGTGTACCAAATGTATTAGGCCAAAATTCTCCATCAGATATATCAGAATTCTTAATCATTAATTCAATGATTGGATTGAATTCTTGAGGTTTTGCCCATACATCAACAATTGGAAATTTTCTTTCTAGAGTTTTATTTTTATTACTGACCATACATCCCATCACAGCAACTTTGAATTTCTCTCCATTTTTTCTTCTTTTTTTCAAATTTCCTAATTGTCCAAATGCACGTTCCTCAGCATGTTGTCTAACCGCACACGTATTAATCACTACTAGATCAGCATTTTCATCAGTAGATAACTCTTCTAATCCAAATTTTTTTAAACCAGCAGACAGCTTCAGAGAATCTGCTTCATTCATTTGGCATCCAATGGTTGATATATAAAAACTACTCATTTTTTCTCAAATTTTATGGCGGAGAGGGTGGGATTCGAACCCACGAGGAGGAATAATCCCCCTAAGCGCTTAGCAGGCGCCCGCACTAGGCCACTATGCGACCTCTCCAAATTTAACCTATTGTTCATGCAAAAGGATAACACAGTTCAATTTTTTACGAGACAAATATACAAGAATTTTTTATGCTCTGATTTATAGAAGCCCAATATCTTTTAGTACATTTTGTACTGTTGTTCCAATTTCTGAAGGTGACATCACTACAGATGCACCAGCGTTTTTTAAAGCATCCTGTTTAGCCTTTGCAGTGCCAGATGCACCAGAAATAATCGCACCTGCATGCCCCATTCTTCTTCCAGGAGGTGCTGTAGTGCCTGCAATAAAACTAATTACCGGCTTAGACATCTGCTTTATATATTCTGCTGCTTCTTGTTCTGCGCTTCCACCTATTTCACCTATTAGGACCACTCCAGCTGTTTCAGAATCAGCTTCAAAAAGTTCTAATGCTTTTTTTTGTGAAGTACCTATAATGGGGTCACCTCCGACTCCAACTGATGTTGACTGGCCGATATTAAGTCTTGTTAACTGATCAACAGTCTCATAAACCAATGTGCCCGAACGAGAAATCACACCAATATTTCCTGGCATATAAACATCAATGGGCATGATCCCAGCTCTAGCATGTTCGCCTGGAGAGAGAACTCCAGGACAATTTGGACCAATCAGTATAGTATCCGGATATTTTTGCAATAATGAATTTACTTCCATCATATCTTTTACTGGTACTCCCTCAGTAATACATATAATTAATTTGATGCCTGATAGAATTGCTTCAATGATTGCATCTTTACAAAATGGAGCAGGGACAAAAATTAAAGATGTATTACCTTGATATTGAGCAACAGCCTCTTTAACTGTATTACAAATAGGCACGCCAACTTTTTCTGTGCCTCCTTTTCCTGGAGTTACGCCTGCAACAATATTTGTTCCATAATTTATACTGATTTCTGCTTCACGTGCACCTGCAGAACCCATGCCTTGAATAATTATTTTGCTGTTAGAATTTAATAAAACAGACATGTTATCCCAACTACTTATTTGACACTTTTACTACGAGATCTGCTCCTTCAGCAAATCCATCAGCTAATTCAAAATCAACATTTGATTCTTTTAATATTCTTTTACCATCCTCAACATTTGTACCTGCTAATCGAATAATAGTAGGTTGTTGAATTACTCCATCTTTTTTTGCTTTCACAAATCCTTCTGCAATAATATCTGTTCTAGCGAGCCCACCAAAAATATTTATAAATATAGCCCGTACATCAGGGTCAGAACCAATAATTTTTAATGCAGCAACTACAGCCTCTGGATTATTAGCGGTTCCGATATCTAAAAAATTGGCTGGTGAACCGCCAGAAAATTTTATCGCATCCATAGTGGCCATTGCTAACCCAGCACCATTCACCAAGCATCCTATATTACCGTCTAATTTAATATAATTTTGAATACCATTGTCTTCAGCTAATAACTCCAGCTCATCTTCTTGTGATTTATCTCTAATGTCAAAAATTTCTTGTTGACGAAATGCTGCATTATCATCAATTGAAAATTTTGTATCAGCTGCAATTAATTGCCCATCACCTGTAACTACAAGAGGGTTAATTTCGATTAGTGACGAATCGGAGTGAATAAATGCATTAAAAAGTCCTGTTAAAATTTTATGTAACTGTGGCATCATTTCTTTTTCAAGATTTAATTGTTCATTTATTTCTTGTGATTGAAATGTCATTAATCCTACATCTGCATTAATCATTGTTGTTAAAATTGCACCTGGATCCTTTTCTGCAACTGCTTCTATATCCATGCCGCCTTGCGGAGATGATATGAAAATAGGATTACTGACAGATCCATCTATGGTAATTGCTAGATAAAGTTCTTGTTGAATGTCGATAGCTTCTTCTAATAAAATAGCATTGATTGGCAGTCCTTTCTCACCAGTTTGATGAGTCACGAGCTTTTCGCCAAGTAAAGATTTGACGGTTTCATTCACTTCTTTGAAATCCTTTGCTATTTTTATACCGCCAGCTTTTCCTCTAGCACCAGAATGTACTTGAGCTTTGACAACAGTAGGGTAAGTAAGATTTTTTTCTAATTTCGTTAAATCATCTATATTATTGATTACTGTTCCTGAAGGCACAGCAACTTCATAGTTTTTTAAAATATTTTTTGCTTGATATTCGTGCAATTTCATAATAATTTTTTATTTCTTAATGATGCATCCTATATCGAGATTGCTTGATACTCAATATCAAATGCTAGAAAATAAGCTATATAATAATAATTGTAATTATTTTGAGTAGGTTAGATTATCATGAAAAAAGGTCCAATGACTGGAATTAAAGTTTTAGAAGTTGCTAATTGGGTTGCTGGCCCTAGTTGTGCAATGATGTTAGCTGACATGGGTGCAGAAGTTATAAAAATTGAACCTCCAGGCGGTGATGCCCTTCGAGGCATCTTAGAATATCCGCCTATTCCTGGCGTCCCTGGTAATTTAACTTTTCATTTAGACAATCGTGGAAAAAAATCTGTGACAATAGACTTTTCTAAACCTAATGCATCAGAGGCTGTACATAAAATTGCTGAGCAAGTTGATATATTGATAACTAATTTAACTGATGAACGAGCAAAAAAGTTCAAACTTGCTTTTGATGATGTAAAAAAAATTAATAGTAAAATTGTCTATTCTGTCATTAGTGGATATGGCACTCATGGACCAGAATCATATCGAAGGGGTTTTGATTTTACCTCTTTTTGGGCTCATTCTGGTATTCAGGGACTACTTGGTGAGCCAGGCGATCCTCCTCCTCCAAATAGAGGCTCGCAAGGGGATCATATTTCTGCGATGAATTTATTAGCTGCTACACTGGCATCTTTACGACTTCGTGATATGACTGGTGAAGCACAACGAGCAGAGGTCACTTTACAAAGAACCGGAATGTGGACAATAGCAGGGGATGTTCAGAGGACGATTTTTAGTAAGACACAACCACTTAAACATAATAGGAAATCTCCAAAAAATCCAATATTTAACTCTTATGAAACCCAAGATGGTAAATGGGTTATGTTTGCCATGGCACAAACAGATAGGTATTGGCCACGATTTTGTGAAATGATAAAAAAAGAGCAATGGAAAGATGAATATGATTCAATTGAAAAATTAATTGATCATTCAACTGAATTGACTAGCTTTATCACTGAAATTTTCTTAGAAAAAAACTTCGATGATTGGGCTCAATTATTGGATAAGTTTGATATGACATGGGCTCCTGTTGCTGATGTAATGGATATAATCAACAGCGATCAGCTTGACGCGATAGGCGCTTTTGCCGATATGACCGATGATGAATTAGGCGATTATAAAACAATTAATGTTCCTTTTGATATTCGTGATGGCAATATTCAGCCACGTGGCAAAGTACCAAAACCCGGCCAAGATACACATGCTGTTTTAGAACAATTTGGATTTGATCAAGATGAAATAGCAAATTATGCCTCCGATGGAGTATTTGGATAATTATTATTTAATTGGGATAACTTTGCCTAATTTATTAGCATCGTGCATAGCATCAATAACTTTTTGACACATTAATCCATCATAAATATTAGGTTCTTGCTTATCTCCTTTTATACTCTTAATTAATTTATCAATCATTAGCCCGAATCTTGGCACAGTGCTATTTTGAGCTGCTTTTGTCATTCGTATTTTAGGAATGTTAGCGACTCTCTGTTTTAAAGCACTTTTATTTGATGTGAATGATAACTCAAAACCTTCTTTTGAGAGTTCGTCTCCTTGAAGAGATAAACTCCCTTTAGAACCAAATATGTCGATGGAACGGTTAGAACCAAGTCGTGTATTTGTAGCTATACTGCAATTAATTGAAACAGTAGTTTGTGATTTTAATGTTCCTTGTAAATTAAACATATCATCCGAGGTAATCTTTTTTAATTTGTCTTTTGAATCTATTGCATCTGTTTTAATTGATTTTAATCTGCCAGATACTTGTTCGAAATCTGCAATCATATATCTAGTTAAGTCAATAAAATGACTCCCCATTGCTCCAAGTATCCCTCCGCCTTTATTTTTTTGATGCCACCAATTATATTTTGGTAGTGATTTTGAAAACGGCACTCCTCTAAAATCATTAATTGAAATATGCAAGGGGTCACCTATCTTCCCTTTAGCAATGATCTGTTTTATAGCATAGTGGCTATCAAAATGACGCATAGTGAAGGCCACTACTGATTCTATATTATTTTTTTCAGCAGCTTGTAGCATCAGTTTTGCTTCTTGCTGATTCAATGACAATGGTTTTTCACAAATGATATGTTTGTTGTTCCTTGCAGCTTCTAAGAACATATTTTTATGCAAATGCACTGGTGTTCCTATGTAGATGATGTCAATATCTTCTCTTTTACATAAATCAATATAGTTTTTTTCAACATTTGGTATATTGAATTTATTAGCACACTTTATTGCATTTTCCACTTTACCACTACATATTGCAGTTACCTCTACTCCTTTATAGGTTTGAAAAGTAGGAATAGGACTACGTGCAGCCCAAGATGTGCCAATGATGCCTATGTTATACATTTTAATCATCTTACCATTTACGTAAAAAAAGAGTTCGCGTACGCGAACTCTTTTTTTATTCAAAATAATTTTGAATTTAAACGTTATTGCCTTACATGTATCGCTTTCGCACTCCAGCCATTACATCACCGGATACCTTAACTACAAGAATATTCGCTAATGTTTTACCTGCTAGTGCTCCACCGGTTAGGGTACCAATCAAATCTGCACCTGATTGATCAACTAAATACCAACCGAAGGCTAGTCCGACTATCCAATTGCCAACAGTATTACCTGTTAAGCCGCCAATAATGTTACCTGGCAGAAAACCACCTACAACATCCATGACTAAATTTGTAACAGCCTCAAGAACTAGACCAGCTAGCATAATTAAAATAACCGTCTCGAAAGACATACTTGGATCTGGCATATAAACCTCCAACTAAACTAACTTCAAGAAGAAAAATTCTCCTCTATTGTTTATTGGTTTATACCAATAAACAATTATGCCAATATTATAATTTTATGTTAAATAATGCAACAAACTTTCAAATTTATTCATTTTTACATAATTTATTATTTTTTTAATAATTGTTTAGACTATTTTCATTTTCTTAAAAAAATAATGGGATAATGTTTCTGTTAGTTGATATTGAATATTATTACTAGGGAATCATATGAAAAAATTTACTAAACAAAAATATATTGCATTAATAATTCTTTTAGCTAGCGCGGGATCATATTTTTTATTTTTTTCTGGGCAAGCAACTGATGAGATAGACCAAGTTGTTACTTATGAGCATCAAGTAATCAAAGGTCGTATGGCTGACACATTATTTAGTAGCGTGAATGCAACTGCTAGGAATAAAGTTGATCTAACTTTTGGTTTGAGCGGTGAAATTGCTGAAATCCTTGTAAGCACAGGGGATGTTGTAGAAAAAAATCAAGTGATTGCTGTCCTTGAATCTTCAGGAGCATCTAGGCAAGTTGAAGTGAAAAAACTTTTATTATCGCAACAAAAAGCTAGCCTTGAAGATTTGTTAGCTGATCCAGCTGCTTCAGAATTAGCATCTGCAAAACAAGCAACTGCGAATGCTCAATCTGCTGTTGCAAATGCGGAATTTAACTTAAAAACTCTTAAAGATGGTAGCCAAGCTTCTGCAATTGAGACACAAAGACAAGCTGTTACAACTGCTAAATTTAATCTAGAAAACTTAGTCAATCCATCTGTTGCTACAATTGCTAGTTCTGATTCCGCAGTAAAAAATGCCAAGACAGCTTTTGAGCGCGCTAAGAATGACGAAGATGAATTATGGCCAAAATTGATTAAGGCTCAAGAAGATTATTGTCAAAGATTTCAAGATTGGGTGGCTGTATGTAATGTAGGCGACATCCCATTATCTGATGCAAAAGTTAAAGGCCTACATGATTCATTGACCTTGGCGATGGTCCCGCAAGGCAACCAAAGAACAAAGACAGAAGCACTTTTAACTGCAAATGCAAATTATGTTGATGCTGTTAATTCTGTTTCATCCACTGAAGCAGGATATTTATCAGCACAAGAATCGAATTATAAACTAAAAAATCCTAGTGAATTGGAGATTCAAAAATTAAAGGAAGCTTTAAATGCAGCAGAAGTGCGTTTAACTGAATATCTGTCTTCTCCTGAACAATTAGAGCTTGATAAATTAAATGCTGCATTAGACAGTGCAAATGCCAATCTTGATTATGCTTTAGCTCGAGAATTAGAGTTGACTGCTGGTGCATTAGTAAATGAAATCAATCGTAAAGAACAAGATGTTCGCATTGCTGAATTGAATCTTATTGATGCAGAAACAAACTTAAAAAATCATACATTAACTGCACCATTTGCGGGTATTGTTGGTGCGATTGATGTAACTTTGGGGCAACGAATTGGTTCAAGTACTGCTGTGACTACATTAAGTGATCCAAAATCAATTTACATTGAAATTCCTGCATCCGAATCTGATTTGAATCAAATGCAAGTAGGCAATTTGGGCATAGCAACGTTTGAAGGCATGCCTGAGCAATTCTATATTGTGAAGCTAAAAGCGATCAGTGCAATTCCAAATATCACTCAAGGTATTATTTCTTATCCAGCAGAAGGAAAAATTTTAACCGGGCAATTGCTCATGCAAGAAGCTACAAATATAGCATCTTTGCAAGGAGATTTATTTAAAGCAATGGGATTCGATGTAACTGCAATGAGTGGATTATCAGTCGGTAGACCTACAGGTGGAGCAATGAGCGGACCTCCAGGCGGTAGACCTACAGGTGGAACAATGAGCGGACCTCCAGGCGGTAGACCTACAGGTGGAGCAATGAGCGGACCTCCAGGCGGCGAACAAAGAGGACCAATATCTGGAATGGGATCTCTCGCTGGACAATTTATAAATCCAAAACTTCCGTTAGATGGCATGTCAGGGACATTAACTTTAGTAACAAACATCCAACAAGATGTTTTGCTTGTACCAAGTAATGCAATTACTCGCGTTGGTCGAGACAACACAGTAAAATTGAAAAATATAGATGGTTCTATTGAACAAATAGTAGTTCAAACTGGCAATGATGATGGCCAAAATACTTTAATTCTTGATGGTTTAAAAGAAAATGATACGATATTGATTGAAGTCAAAAAATCAAATTCAAAAAGTGGAATTGAAAATTCTAAGCCAGCAACAGCAGGTGGCAGACCTTCTGGACCATTTGGAGGAGGCCCACGATGATTGAGCTTAGCGGGATTAGCAAAGATTATTTTACTGAAGCTGGGACAGTGCACGCACTAAACAATATCAATATTAATATTCAATCTGGTGAGTTTATTGCAATTATGGGCCAGTCTGGTTCAGGCAAATCGACGATGTTGAATATATTAGGTTGTCTTGATCAACCAACTGCAGGTAATTATTCTCTTGATGGTATAAATGTCGGTGACAAAGATGATACGTATCGTTCTATATTACGAAGAGAAAAATTTGGTTTTGTGTTTCAATCATATAACCTAGTACCAAGATTATCTGCTATTGAACAAGTCGAGTTACCATTGGTTTATCAAGGTGTCAAGAATAAAAAAGCTAAGGCACTTGATGCTTTGGCTCGAGTAAATTTAGAAGATAGAGCACACCATTTTCCGCAACAATTATCAGGTGGACAGCAACAACGAGTTGCAATTGCGAGATCTCTAGTTGTTCAACCACAAGTTGTTTTTGCGGATGAACCGACTGGTGCTTTAGATACTCACAGCGGACAAGAAATCATGAAGATTTTTTCTAGTTTATCCCTTGAAGGTATCACGATCATATTAATTACACATGAACAACATATTGCTGAGAAAGCAAGTCGCATACTAGAAATGCGTGACGGTCAGGTCGTATCTGATGTTTCTTCAGAGAGGAACGTGATATGACTATCATTGATGCAATAAATATTGCTTTTCGATCAATTTATGCTAACAGATTGAGAAGCATTCTCACTGCTTTAGGAATGATTATTGGTGTTGCGTCTGTCATTGCATTGATAGCAATTGGTCAGGGCACTCAGCAGGGTGTTAAGCAAGAAATTATGGGGCTTGGTTCAAATCTGATGTTTGTCCAGCCAGGTTCATCAACTGATCAATCTTCAGGAGCAAAAGGTGGCAGAGGTTCTGCGACAACCCTAGTGTTAAGTGATGTTTCGGCAATTATGGATGCAGAGATAGAAGGTGTATATGGAGCATCTGGTCAATTTAATTTTCCTGCTCAGGCAATTGGCGGCGGTAATAATGAGAGAGTAGAAGTTGTAGCGGTTGATACTGAATATGCCTATGTTCGTGATTTAAACATAGAGTATGGCTCTTTCATTTCAGAAAATGATATATCTCGAAAGGCTATGAATGTAGTGTTAGGTTATGCAGTCGCTGAATCTTTGTATCCCACGGGAGATCCGATTGGAGACAATGTTAGAATCAATCTTGGTGGTAGATTTGGCTTTAATTTTCGTGTTATAGGAGTATTAGCTGAATCTGGTGGCCAAAGCGCACAAGATGCATCAGTATATATTCCTATTCCTTCTCTCATGAATCGTTTGCGATTTCTCAAAAATGCTAGCGGTGATACGACTATTCAGCAAATTAGTATAAAAATTGATGAAAATTCGCAAGAAGAAGCTATCAAGTCAGAATTAGAAAATGTTCTTTTAACAAAGCATGATGTAGCAGAGCCAGATTTTATTATTAATAGCCAAAATGATTTAGTTAATGCAGCAAGTGCTGTTAGTCAAACATTATCTATACTTCTAGGTAGTATTGCTGGCATTTCTTTAGTTGTTGGCGGTATTGGCGTGATGAATATTATGCTCGTAAGCGTTACAGAACGAACAAGAGAAATCGGCATTAGAAGAGCAGTTGGTGCTTTAAGCAAAGATATAAGATTGCAATTTATTTCAGAGGCACTTGTCGTTACCATCGGTTCAGGCATAATAGGAGTAATTGTTGGCATTGCTATTGCTCTTTTTGTCAATGGCAGAGAAATAGCTGGACAGCCAATGGTGACGGTAATAGAATTATGGAGTGTAATTGTAGCTTTTGGCGTTGCAACAATAGTTGGGCTTATTAGCGGTAGTTACCCTGCGCACAGAGCTAGTATGCTTGATCCAATTGTTGCTTTACGTACAGACTAGGAGAAAAATTAATGTCAAAGAAAAAAAGTATTTTATTGGTAACTCTTATAGTTCCTGTTTTCGCGATTTTAGCTGCCTTAGTGACGTATTTTTTTCTTATTCGTTCAGATACACCAGCACCAGTTTCTATTGAAAATACAATCACTCAGCAAAAACAAGTAGAAAGCTCAACAAAAAAAGATTCAAATACCTCCGTGAACAATAATAGTAAAACTGAAATGGCAGTGCCGCCATCACAGAATTCGGAAACTTTAGAGAATCTAGTCGGCAATTGGATAATTGATAGAGAATCTTCATCATATGTTGGATATCGTGTAAAAGAAGAACTGGTTCGAGTCGGTACATTTACTGCTGTCGGGAGAACAGCACTAGTAGAAGGAGCATTACAATTTGATGGTGAGTCCATAAATAATGTAAATATAAAAGCAGATTTACGAAGTTTAAAAAGTGACAACCAATATAGAGATAGAGCCTTATCAAGCCAGGCTATTGAAACTTCTAAGTTCCCATATGCTGAATTTGAACTTATAGAAAAAATTTCTATAACTGAAAATCCAGAAGAGAGTCAAATTATTGAAGTCAATGCGAAGGGCATATTGAAATTGCATGGCGTTTCTAAAGAAGTAGAGATACCATTGTCTGGAAAATTAGAAAGTCAGCTTTTATACATTGTTGGAGCTCTTCCAATAATGTTTGCTGATTTTGATATTGCTAAGCCAAGCAGTAGAAGCGTGTTATCAATTGAAGATAATGGTATAATGGAGTTATCTTTAGTATTTATTAAGAATTGATTTATTTTCAGTGAGTATAATCATGCGAGCTTTTTTAAGAGGCAAAATACATCGAGCAACTGTAACGGAAGCAGATTTAGATTATGAAGGATCAGTTGGTATTGATGAAAAATTAATGCAAGCAGCTGGAATAGCTGAATGGGAAAAAGTAGCAATCTATGATGTGACAAATGGATCACGGATTGAAACATATGCGGTACCATTGCAGTCAGAAAGTGGTGAGATATGCATAAATGGAGCTGCCGCTCACTTAATTCATCCAGGCGATCTAGTAATAATTTTGGCTTATCAATATTTAGATACGAATAAACAAGTGAACGTGTCTCCTAATATTGTTAGGGTCAATGATAACAATCAAATCATTGAAATTCTTAATGGCTAGTAAGTAAAGGTTTTATTATGGAATTTGCAGATGAATTAATGATTAAAGGCATTATTGTCGGAGTCTTTCAAGAAAACTGCTGGATTATTGGAAATAAAAATAGCGGTGAAGCGATTTGCATTGATCCAGGCGATGAACCTGAAAAAATTCTTGACTTAGCAAAAGATATGAAAGTGAAAATTAAGTATATTATTAACTCGCATGCACACGTGGATCATATTATGGGTGTGTCTGGTATTTTTCAAAAAACTGCTTCAAATTTTTTGTTAAACGAAAATGATCTTGAATTATTACAAAATGGCTGGAAGGATTCTGCGGAACGTTTAGGAATAAGTATTGAACAAGCTCCGCCGGATCCGACAGCTTATCTTCAGGAGAATGACATAGTTGAAGTAAGCGGTTTAAAATTACAAGTTATTGAAACTCCTGGCCATACACCAGGGAGTGTTAGTTTTTATTGCCAGGATGCAAAAGCACTTTTTAGTGGAGATACATTATTTCGGTCTTCAATTGGCAGGACAGATTTCCCTGGAGGAGATTATAATCAAGAAATGAGTAGTATTTGTAATAAGCTTTTAAAATTACCTGAAGAAACAGCAGTTTTGCCAGGTCATATGGAACAAACAAGTGTTAAGTTTGAAAAAGAATTCAATCCATTTGTGCAACAATGGTTAAATGAAAATAAAGATTGACTGGGAGAAATTATGGAATTTAGTTGGTCGCAAGATGAGAATAAATTTAGATTAGAAGTTAGAGAATTTTTGCAAAAGAATTGGGATGCTTCGCAGTTGCCAGAAGGCCCAAATGTTGATAATGATGCAGCAAAAAAATATGTACGTGAATTTAAAAGAAAACTAGCTGAAAAAGGTTGGTTAACAATGTCTTGGCCTAAAGAATATGGCGGGCAAGATGCCTCATATGTACAACAAATGATTTTTCGAGAAGAGGGTGCAATTGTTGATGCTCCTATTGGCGGTGGTGGAGAGCAAATTCTTGCTCCAGCAATAATGTTGAATGGCACTGAAGAACAAAAAAAGGAATATTTGGTTCCAATGACAAAAGGAGAAGTTTTATGGTCGCAAGGATATTCTGAACCTGGTGCTGGCTCTGACTTAGCATCTCTTCAAACTAGAGCTGTAAAAGATGGAGATGAGTATATTATTAATGGACAAAAAGTTTGGAATGGTGCTCATCGCGGTGATATGATTCATACCTTAGTTAGAACAGATCCAGATGCCCCAAAGCATAGAGGTATTAGCTATATCATGATTGACTTATCAGCAAAAGGTGTCACTATTAATCCGTTATGGCATATGAATGGCTTGGGAAGATTTAATGAAGTATTTTTTGAAGACGTCAAGGTTCCTCTCTCAAGTCGAGTAGGTGAAGAAAATAGAGGTTGGTATATTGCTGTTACTTCATTAGATTTTGAGCGTTCAGGGATTCATTTGATCATCGGCATACAAGGAGTGTATGAAAAATTAATTCACTTTTTAAAATCAAAATTAGCTTCAAAAATTGGAATAGATAATGATAGATTAAAAAAAATTGCTCGAAAGTTAACTGATACCAAGCTTGAGCTTGAAGTTGCTCGTCTATTAAGCTATCGCATAACTTCTATGCAATCTGCTGGTCTTGTACCAAATTACGAAGCATCTATGGCAAAATGTATGGGATCTGAACTTGGTCAATTTCATGCTAGAAGAGCAATTAATGCATTAGGTCTATATGGCCAACTTTTAAAGGATTCAAAATACAGTGTTCTAAATGGAGATATTCCAAACAGTTACATGTATACAGTTTCAAGAACTATTGCTGGAGGAACTAGCGAAATTCAAAGAAATATTATTGCTACTCGTGGATTGGGGCTGCCTAGATCATAATCTATTTTTTATAGCTCGCTTTGTAGCCCAGCTTCTATACTTAAATAAAATATAAATTGCTGGTTTTGAAAAGAAAATTCTAGAAAGCATACCTTTTATTCCTTTATAGTGTTGATACCAAATCTTATCTTCTATTACCGATTGCCTGTCGTTTATATACTTAATTTCATGTCTATGAATCCAAAATTTCATAGGCCCTGATGTTTGCATATCAGTAAATCCAATCTTTGAATCAAAATCAAAATGTTTTGCTTCCCATGTAATAGGTATCGGCCCTAACCAAATTCTCATTTTTGTTATTGAATTGTCTGCCAATGATTCATTTTTGACTACTTGCATTGGGGTGAATAGAGGAGTTAGTTTTTTAATTGCATTATGACTTAAATAAAAATCCCAAATCGCATCTGTGCTAGCATTTATAATGTCTTTTTGTATGAATGACGGCGGTTGATTTTGTATTTGGTCAAATTTATTATTCATAATACTATTTTGGATTTTATTTTAAAATGTCTTAAAGTGCTACAATTGTTTAAACAATTATCCAAGGTATAAATATATGTTTTTAGATTTTGGTCCCTTTGAGGAATATATAGGTTTGTTAATATTCTTAGCAAGAATGATCGATGTTACATTAGGGACTATTCGCAACCTTTATGTAAATGCAGGATTAAAAATTAGTTCTGCAGTTGCAGGTTTTTTTCAAATGATTGTTTGGGTTTTTGCAGTTGCAGGTTTAGTCAATGACTTGAATGATATTAGTAGGATTATCTTATATGCACTCGGTTTTTCTGCTGGCACAATTGCTGGTATATGGATTGAAGATAAAATTGCGCTTGGTTTTCGTTCTGTCAGAATTATGAATCAAAATAAGGAATTGTCCTTAGCACGTATTTTGCGTGAAGAAGGGTATAATATTACACAAATCCCAGCGCAAGGATACAAAGATCAAGTTGAAGTTGTTATTGCAATTCTTTCAAGAAAAGAAATTATTGATTTCACTGCATTAGTCGAAAAACTAGCACCTAATGTTTTTTATACAATTGAAAAAGTTGATAAGCCGCACAGGTTTACTAAAAGTCAGAAATCAATATTCCGTATATTTCATATATTTAAATAAACTTAATCGATCTCAAATTCATCTATGAATTTTATAAGTGTTGTTAGGCCTGTGCCATAGCCCATTCCTTCAATTGTAGAGCCAACTTTTTTCTTTGTTATTACACCTATTACTTTCCCGCATTCATCAAATAAAGGCCCACCACTATTTCCAGGATTTAGAGCTGCATCAGTTTGAATTGTTTCAATTTTGTTTTCTAAGAAAATTCTAGATAGTGAGCCTTTTGTAACAGAGCCTTCATCATCTACTCCAATAGGAAATCCTGCTGCACCTATAATTGTCCCAGGTGTATTTTTTTCAAGATTATCTGCTAAAGATAATTTATCTTCTAGTGTTTTTGTTGATTTAATTAGTGCCAAATCTGATTCTGATTCTCGTTTTATTATATTTGATGCTATCATTTCGCCATCTTGGTATTTGATGATTACGCCACTGGCTCCTTTGACTACATGTTCTGCAGTTAGAATATAATTATTGCCAACATGAAAGCCTGTGCCACTACTGCCTCCATTTTGAATTTTCACTATTCCATCTAGTATGACTTGAGCTGATTTTGCAAATGAACAAACAGTATCATTGATTTGCGTAGCAGCATCTACCGATTTTTTTGCATCTTCACTACTTTTTGAAGCAGTGAATGCACTCTTGGAAGCAGTTTGCGCGCTTGACTCTGCTTGCAAAGAGCTAGCAATTGCCTGTTTGGCAG
>CEWO01008835.1_pt1 | contig 64330 bp, 71 predicted proteins | sample 361561 | NCBI WGS metagenome assembly CEWO01 (sample SAMEA2623627, study PRJEB7988) | marine metagenome | isolation source: saline water (ENVO:00002010), including
TTTTTTTATTTAACTATTTAATTTATATAAATCATGAAAGTATATTATAAATAAGGTATTTAATTGAATTTAAAAATCAATATAAATAGTGTTGGAATTGTAAATATATATTCTAGTAATAGAGCAAAAAGAATAATTATATATGTAAAGAAAAATAATGAGATTAAAGTTGCTGTTCCAAAAGGTGTTAGTATTGATAAAGTTAAAGAATTTATATTTTTAAAAGCTAATTGGATTAGAGATACAAAGAAAAAAATATCAAATAAAATATCTTTAGATTCTAATAATATAAATAAAAAATTAGCAAAGAAGATTTTAATTGAACGTTTAAATAAGATATCTGTAGAAACTGGCCTTTTATATAATAAAGTTAGCATTAGAAATCAAAAGACCAGGTGGGGGAGTTGTTCTTCACTTAATAATATTAATTTAAATATTAACTTGATTAACTTGCCCTTAAGATTAATAGATTATGTGATTTATCATGAATTGGTACATACTATTGAAAAAAATCATTCTTTAAAATTCTGGAATTTATTAAAGTTTTATTTACCTGAAGCTATGTCCCTTAATAAGGAATTAAATAATTATGCTCTTTAATAAATTGTTAGATTCAAAATGGACATCTGTAGATAAGTGTGAAGGATGGTACCATTACCAGGTCTTGAATATATTAAAAAAAGATAAAAAAGTTGAAATGTATGCTATTTGTAAAAAAGAGGTTAGGATAGTAATCTTTATATCTGAATTAAAAAATAAGAAAAAATGGATATCTGGATGGAAAGATATTATTGATTAATCTGTTTTTGAATGCCAATAAGATAAAGTAATAAGAATAAATTGAATTGGAAGTCTTATCCAAGAAGCTGCAAAAGAAGAAATTCCGATTAATTCTTGAGGTTTTTGATTAAAAGCTAGATAGATATTTGCTGGATATACAGCAATCAATAGAAGTATTATTCCATATGAGGCAATTTGTCTTGATTTAGGAAACAATAATAGTAAACCTAATAATACCTCAAAAAAACCACTTATGTAAACTAGTTCTATCCCAATAAATTCTAGATATGGTGGTATTATATGCAAGAACCAATTTGGATCAGTAAAATGTTTTATGCCAACATTAATATAAAAATATACCATCCCATAAATGGAAATATTTTTAATAATACGAATCATTTAGATTTTTTAGTTAAAAAATATAGTAAAGCAAAGTGTATTAGAGCAAAAATATTAAGTAGTATTATATGCATAGGGTATTGTCCCATTACTAGTGGATTATCAGCAATAGGCGGTTCCATTGTATAGAAATAGTTTGCTTCACCACCAATGAAATAATTTATAATATGGATTATTATTAATATTGGTTGAGTATAGAGAAATACTTTAAGCCAAGAGTATATTCTTGGTCGATATCCTAGTATCATGTAGAAATAAATTGCAGAAAATAATATTCCACCATGAGAAATATAATACTCATAGTAAATTAAACCTTCTGTACCCGTAGTATAAACAGGGGTTAGAATTGAATAGAAAGCTCCTACACTAAAATAAAATAAAAATTCAAATATCCATTGTTTATAGACACTCTTTATTTTTGTATTTTCTAATAAAGGAAGAAGTCCTGACATTATTGATGATAAGCTGCACATCTGGAGAGGCAAACTCCATTGCATATCCCAAATACCCATTTGATATTGATACCATTGTACCCATATTGCACGAAATAGCAATAGAACACCTATAAATGTATTAAAAACTCTTATTTTATTATTTTTAAGTAAAATATTTGAGTAGAATAGTAACAATGATATGATAAGAATAGTTAGAATGGTATTTATCCACCATTCATTTGAAAATAATGTGATTGCGTAATATCTGTTTTCTAACATACGTATAAATTTATTAATTTATTCTTAAAGATATAAGGATATTATAATGGAATTAAAATTATTTGATAATGGTGCAGATTTTTCAGATTGTAGAAAATATAGGTATACATTATGGCGTACATGGAATATAGATAAGCCTAAAATAATGTTTCTTGGATTGAATCCATCAACAGCTGATGAAATTAAAAATGATCCTACCGTAACTAGATGTATTAAATATGCACAAAGATGGGGTTATGGTGGTATGTATATGATGAATATATTTGCATTTAGAACAACATATCCTATTGAGTTGAAAAAAGCTAAAGATCCTATTGGAACTGATAATGATAAATGGATAAAAAATGTATCAAAGAAAGTTGATTTGTGTGTAGGTGCTTGGGGAAATGATGGTAAATATTTAGAAAGATCAAAAAAAATAAAGGGTATGATTAAAAATTTATACTGTTTAAAAATAAATAGTTCTGGTGAACCTGCTCATCCTCTATATCTAAAATCAAGTTTAAAACCATGCAGGTTTATTTAAAATTTAAATTTTTGTTATATAAAGTGTAAATTATATCATGAAAAAAATATTTTTAATTTTCTTTTTAACGTTTTGTTATAGTCAAACAAATATAACTACTCCATTTGGATCAACTGGTTTTGGTATTTGGATGACAACAGAACAAGCATTTAAGGAGGATGTAAATACAACGTCTTTAATTTTTGATTTACACTTACCATTTGGTCTTGAAATGTTATTTGGAAAATCTTTTTTATCAAATGCTGATTATTCTTTTAACCAGTTTGGCCTTGCTTATGATGTTAAAGTTTTTGATTGGGGATTTAAAGTCTTTGAAAAAAGATATGATGCGGATGATTTTGATTTTATAGAAAATTTTGAGAAACAAGAGACAGGCATTGAATTATATAGACGTGGAAGAAAATTAAATTCTTTTTTCCGTTATTCAAAAAATAATTATAATAATATTTTAAATCCATATGATGATTATTTCTCAATTGGCGGAGTTGGTAGAATGACAAGGCTTTATACTTTTGGCTTTGCTATTAAATCTCCAATGGAAAAATTATTGCATATGAGATATTCATCTCTTGAACTTACTTTGGGAACCTCTTTTTAGATTATAAATAATAAATTTGTTCAATTAGATAAAAAAGACTTAAATTTATTCTATCTGTAAATAACTATGAATTTTAAGGAAAATTTATAAATGATTAAAAATACAATATTAATTACTTCTCTATTATTTTTGTTCTCTTGTAATAATGGAATGTTTTCATCAAATACTAATGTAGAAAATGATATAATCCATTCTGAAGGACATGAATATATTCAATTGCAGGTTAAAATGCATAAAGCATATACACTATTAAAAGCATTTAATACTGGTGCAATTTCTCAAGAAGAATACGATAAATTAAAAAAAGAACTAATCTAAAAGGAAAATAGTATGTACAAATTAATTAATGATAACCTTTCATGGTTATTAAGGTTACCTTTGATAGGTACTTTTGTTTATCATGGCTATCCAAAGCTAGGAAGTGAAGTTGCAAATTTAGGATTTATAGGATATTTAGTTGGACCATTTGAGTTTTTTGGTGCACTTTTTTTATTATGTGGTCCATTTGTTCATGATCAGATTCATAGAATAGGAGCATTAATGATTGCAGTTATTATGGCTGGTGCAATTTATATGCATTTATTTAAATGGAATGATACTTTAAAAGATGTAGAATGGCAAATACTCTTACTTGCAGTTTCATTATTCCTTGCGCTTAAAGATTGTGATATGTTGTTAGAAAATGAGTAAAAACGGAAGTCAAATTATCGCAATTGGTGGAGGTGGTTTTGGTAGAAATCCAAATCATCGCATTATTGAGCAATATATACTAGATCAAACTGGTTTAGATAATCCAAATATTTGTCTTATTCCAACGGCTAGTGCTGAGGATAAATCCTATATTGTTAATTTTTATAAAGCTTTTAGTAAACTGAATTGCAATCCAACTCATTTAAACTTTTTTGAAAGAACTCCTAATCTACGTTCTATACTAAATAAACAAGATGTTATATATGTTGGTGGAGGAAATACCAAGAGCATGCTTGCCGTATGGAAAGAATGGAAGCTAGATATATTGTTAAAAAAATTATATGATAAAGGAAAAGTATTCTGCGGAGTTAGTGCAGGGTCTATATGCTGGTATAAACAAGGTATTACTGATTCTTGGGCAAGTAATTTAAGTATTCTTGATTGTTTGGGTTTTATCCAAGAAGTTAATTGCCCTCATTATTATGGTGAAAAAGATAGACAGCCATCGGTACATGCCTTTATAAATGATAATAAAATTGAATCTTGTTATGCTAGTGAAGATGGTTCAGCTCTTCACTATAAAGATGGAAAATTAATTGGTTCTATTGCCTTTTATAAAGGTGCTAAATCTTACTTTATACATAAAAAATCAAATGAAATTATTGAAGAAGTAGTTCCAGGTATAGATTTAAATAATTAATTATTTAAAATTATATTAATTAGAAGTATAATGTCTTGAATATTAATTATTTGATCTTCATTTATATCAGAAGCATAGGTTTGTATATTTGATAACTCATTATTACCAAGTATAAAATTCATAATAACTACAAGATCTAGTACATCAATTGTTTCATCTAGGTTAGCATCACCAGATATGTAAGTAAATTGATCTAAATAATCAATTAAAGTTCTGACTGTCTCATTTGTTGCTTGGATAGCTATTTCTGTATCTATATAACCACCTACATGAATATGACCGGCTGTTAAGCATTTATCATCTCCTGTATAATTTAAATCTCTATACCATGTGCCATGATAAGCCATAAACTCTGATACATATCCTCCAGGATCGCCATTAATATCAACATAAGGGTTTAAACCAATGGACATATTATCAATTGCATTGATAATTTCATTGATTGGTAAATTAGAGTTTCTTTCAAACATTGCTGATTCATCAGAATCTGGAGGACTTGGTGTAGGCTGAAAAGGAGATGTGAAATCATTTATCCAATTAAATCTATTATATGCATTAAATTCTAATTCCCAACTTTGATCCATATATCCTCTGCTAAAGGTTATTGCTGCAATAGGTCTATGGTCATTAAAAATAGGCCAAAAATCTTCAGAAGTATCTTGATAATCTACCTCTAAATCACCAAATCCTTGACCACAGTTACTGCAATCTGGATTTGAAAATTCTGGAAAATAAGATATAATATCATAACCACGATTTTCCCAATTTTCACCCTGCCATCCATTGGGATTTAAATCTTCATCTTGACTGAAATGTCGTATCATTTCATTTGTTGGAGGCCAATATCCTGTTAATAAAATCACAGCATTATCTCTTGATGATATATTAGGCTTTATATATTCACTATCAATTTTTTTATTAATAGTGTTTTGATCTGGAACTGAGAAATTTATCTCATCAAAAGGAGAGAGTTGACTAAATATAAAATTTAAACTTATAATTAATAATATCATTATATACCTATGTATTTAACTATCTGAATTTATATATTATTGGTAATAATTATTATATAAAATTTTATTAAATAATTAATACAACAAAATAGAACAATGATTGCTATAACAATTATATTACTCCTTGCTATAAATTTATATGGGTTTATATATTCTATGTTTATAACTAAATATCATTTCCTAGAAAGTCAGAAAATTCAAACAAAGATAAATAGTTTTAAATTACTATTAGATAGAACTCCTCTAATTATTTTCAATGTTTCCATTTTAATTATATTAAATGTTATCGGGATAAAATTTTTCCATACAGTTTTTTTAACGGAATTTAATTCTTATTTATATTCGGGTTATGAAGTTCTATTTGTATTGATAATAGATGATTTTTTCTTTTATATACTACATAGAATGATGCATGAGTCTACATATATCTATAAAAAAGTTCATAAAATTCATCATAGGGCTAACACACCAATGCCATTTGAATATATCTATGTTCATCCTATGGAATGGATGTCAGGAATGATTGGTCCATTTTTAGGTATGTATTTACTAGGAGGAATCTCATTTTTTGCATATTGTGTTTACCTTATTGTTAGGAATGTGCATGAGATACATATTCACTCGGGAATTAAAACATCAAAATATTTAAAGTATATCCCCTTGTATGGAATAAATGAGCATCATGATGTCCATCATTCAAAAAGAATGGGTAATTATGCCTCAACCTTTACATTTTGGGATGTTCTTTTTAAAACTAAAATTAAAGGAAGTTGAAATAATTATGAATGAAATAATAATCAATTACAATGAGAAAATAATTGCTGATAAAAAGGTATTTGAATCATATGTAAAGAATTTAAAAAGTTTATATCCAAGTCAGGTTACTTTTAATGTGTCTAATAAACATGCATTTAATCTTTTATTTAATGATAAATTAATTTACTCTTTAGAAGATAGTTTTGTAGAAGATTTAAAGATTGATAAAGATATTTTAGATAAATCATTAAAATATATTGAAAATTCTATTAATTTGAGTAACTCTAGAGATATACCTAAGGTAGATGATATTGGTATTGTTGATTACTAAGAGTATTAAAGGCTAATATTGTATTTTTTATAAATAAAAGATAATAGCCAAGCTGGACCTATAAGTAAAAATTGAATGTCATCAAAAAAAGATGGTTTTTTACCTTCAATTTTATGTCCAATAAATTGACCAATCCATGCCAAAATAAAAGCTATAATGTAGTATTTTAATAATTCAGTTGGTAAATACGTGTTTGTTAATGTATTTATTAACCAGAGGCATGTACCAGAAAAAATAAACATTCCTATCGTAAGAGAATAAGATAACTTTAAATAAAATAAAATAGCAATGATAATTAATACCCAAGCAACGTTGATTGTAATTGCTTGATTATAAATTATAAATGTATAAGATACTAATGACAATAAACCAAGTAAGGTGAATGTAATAATAGGTACGCAGAACCAGTGAATTAATTTATTAGTTTTATTTTGATGGCTTTCTCCATATTTATCTAGCCACTGTTCAATAGAAGTGTTCATTCTTTCTCCCTTATAGCATATTTTTGCCAAAATTGGACTGAATTTGCCCATTTTTCAGATTCATAGAACCCTTTTGTTCCACCTGGTAATTGCAGCTGATTCCTCATCATTGTTACAGTGCCCATAGGCATTTCTTCAATTCCTTTTGGTATTGCGTGGAACGATATTAATTCCCAATCACTGTTAGTAGTAATTTCATTAGATTCTTTGAGCACATCATTTCTATATAATATAAGCTCAACCGATCCAGTTTCTAAAGGTTTACCATTTGTTGCCTTAATACGGATATAATGTTCTTCTTCAGGCCTTCTTCGAGCTACTTCTGCCTTTAAAATTGAATTATCATTAATTTTAACAAATGGACAAATAAATTCTTTTGTAAGTTTATCATTGATTTTGATAATAACAACACCATCTCTATATCCTTTAATAAATTCATTATTATTTAATTTATCTTCAGCATACTTGGCTATTTCAGAAAAATCTAATGTAGAGTATGTTTTACCTGAATTTGGTTTTTGTCTATATACAAAATCACTAATGCCAACGGTAATGTTCAATTGTTCTCCATAATCATATATTATTTCTTTTTAAGACTAAGTAGCTTTTTAATTTCTTCTTCGCTTGCAGCTTCATTCTCAGCGCTTTTCATTCTTGACTTTAAATCCATTGTTTTCTTTTCGATATCTTTGTAAACGGATAGATTTTTATCTGGTAATGGTTCAAGCTCATCTTCCCATCTTCTTTGATTTAACCATGTTGAAGGATGGGGGACATATTGAATATCTTTATATCTCCATCTGATTAAATGTTCGTGATAAATTTTAAAAATTTCATCAATATCTTTATTTGAAAGTTTTTTCCATCGCCGCTCAGCAACAATTTTAGCAACTTTTCTTGGGTATAAAGACCAGAATTTATTGAATTTTTCTTTGTTAGTCATACCTCTATGTTAATATTAAATCTACTAAAATTACAATATCAAGTACATTAATTGTATTGTCATTATTTAAATCAGCAGAATAATTAAATCCTGTTTCATATAAAATAATATTAATTGTTTGAATTACATCTAGGATATTAATAATACCATCATCATTTAAATCTCCTTGTAATTCTATTTGAGGACAATAGTTTCCATCAGGAGCACTTTGAGGAATTTTGTTTGATAAATCTGATATTAATTCATACATAAGTATATCTGTCGATTGAAATAATTCAGGAGTGCAGAGTTCCCATTCATTATCAATCCCATTACATGTTTGGATATCATCTAATATTCCCATATAAGATACTTCACACCAATAGAAATATTCTATTGCCATACACTCATAATCACAAGTCCAATCATCATAATGATACCAAGCTTCTTCAGGGTATTGATTTGGTATATTTATAAATTGTCCTCCTCTTGCAATATCCATTGCTTCTGACATAATAGATGAATTTGGTTCTATATTAAATTTTTCTGGATAAACAGAGACATGACCCACATGATTTATGGTATGTATAATCTCCTCAACAGTTGCATCATCACCCCAGTGGCCTGGTTGTGATGGGTCAATCTCATTATTAAATAAAACGGCTGATACTCCATCTCCATTGTAATTATTAAAAAAACTATTTGCAGCTTGAGAATTTTCTGAAGTAAAAATAGGCATTAGAGCTGATTTTTCATTAAGCTCTTGTTTTATTAGTGGATCATCAACGATACCATCTTCATTATTATCAAGTAGTTCTGCTGCAATAGCAGCTGCGTGCAATACTTTTTGATCAGATATATTCGAAGGTGCATATATTTCAAAGCAATCTAAAACATTAACATATTTTGAGAAATAGCCAAATCCTGGTTGATTTTGATTGGGATTAGACTCTATATCAAAACAAACTTCATTTTGTGAAAATAGAAGATTAAATAACAGCAAGTACTTTAAAAAATTAATCATGATTTTGATTTTCGTATAAGTGTTTTCCTAATCCTATTGAATAGAAATAAATAGATAAAAAGAGCCAAAGAGCAATCATCTTTTGTGATACAACTTGCAGCCTAAGTGCTCCTGGATGTAACCTCGGGTTAGGCCCTAGTTCCGAGATTAATATATAGATAAGAACCATTATACCAAATATAATAAATCCATATGCATATTTATTATTTATAGATTTATTTTTAAATATTAATATTGAATAAAAAAAAGATGCAATGCATAGCCCCCTAAATATACCATTGGCAAAAAATATATGCGGAGCTAGTAGTAAATCTGCTGGTGTGAAAGCAACTCCTATGCAAGATGCCCCTCCTAAAACACCAAATAAAGTTGCTAAAAAAGTTAATATAGTTGAATTGAATGCTGAGCGTATTGAGAAAAATAAAAGAATAAATGTTATTCCACATAGTGATAGACTGAAATTAAATAGTATAAATGATATGGTATTGCTTTTTCCAGAGTGACTAATACTATTTCCTAAATCACTAAAAAAATTCTGAGTAAAAGAGTATCCAATTGTATTATGATCGTTTATTGTCCCTCCTGGATAAAACATCATTGCTATAAAGTTAAATAGTATGAATATTAAGATAGCATACTTTGGCATTTTTAATATCCAGAATTTTTTATCTACAAATTTAGTCATAATTTTTTTCTTTAAATAAATCCTATAAGTAGCTGTAAATAATGCATTTAATCATTATTATTTATGTTTAAATAATATTATGTTGATAGGTTTCATTCGTTCAAATTTAGATAAATTTTTGATATAAATCACATAAAATATATTTTGTGGTGATTATCACATTTTATTAATTCAGTTAATATCATATTATATTAAAGAAAAAGTGGAGGTTGATAATATGAAGCACATAAATAAAATAAGTAATAACATTAATAATAATAAAAATGCAACCTTAAGCAATATTGAAGATGCTAAATATCTAATGTTACTTTGTAAAGAAAGATCAGACTTAGTAATTAAAACAGAATTTGGTATTGGCCATTATAGATTCTTTAAATTTAATCAAATTCAAGGAAATTTTGTTATGGAATTCCAGTTGTTAGAAGATAGTTCATTTAACGACACTGATAATATTTATAAGAATATCGGTCAGAAGTGTTTTTTAACCACTGAGCAATATATTTCTGTTTATAGCTATCTAGGTCAGGCATAATATTGGTTTTAAATATTAATTATTTTTAAATTATAGATAGTGAGCAAAAGAAGATCAAATACTAATAAATTTACAAAAGTTATATCTTTTGTTGTTGTGGTAGCCTTTATCTTATCTATGGGCTATGTATTCTTTGGAATTGGAAAATCCTTTAGTGAAGGAGATTTTAATATTAACTCTGATAAGGTTTGGTGTGCGAATTGTCAAACTTATCATGATAAAGAAACAGCAGAGGCAGAAGAAGCAAAGCAAAAAATAACATGGTGTATTAATTGTCAAAAATATCACGAACCTCGTGACGAGTAGTTGATTTATTGCCTGAACTACCAGAAGTCCAAACAGTTGTAAATTCTCTGTCTAAATTAAAAAACAAAAGAATTATTTCTTTTGAATCTTTTTATTCTAAAATTATTTATAATCTAAAACAATCTGCATTTGTTGATAATGTTATAAATAAAAAAGTTGAAAGTATTGATAGAAAAGGAAAGTATATATTAATTAAGCTTAATGTTGGCTATCTTGTTTGTCACTTAAGAATGACAGGGCAATTATTTTTATCTACTAATTTACCAGAAAATAGAAAGCATACTAGGGCTTATTTTGTTCTCAATAAGGGATTCATGATATATAATGATATTAGGAAATTTGGTGGTTTTTATTATTTTAATAGTATTGATGATTTTAATCTAAAGGTAGGCGTTGACCCCTATGACAAAGAATTTACTCCAAAATGGCTTGAAAATGGTCTTAAAAGACGATCTAGAAGTATAAAATATCTATTGCTAGATCAGAAATTTATTTGTGGTCTAGGAAATATATATGTTGACGAAATTTTATGGTTAAGCAAGATAAATCCACAAAAAAAATCAAATAAAATTAAAAATGTAAAAACTCTCTATGAAAATATTTTCACAGTATTAGATAATTCACTTAAACATCACGGTACAACCATTATGAATTTTAAATTTGATAACATGAAAACAGGTGAATTTAAAAATGAATTAAAAGTTTATGGTAGAGAGGGCGAAGTATGTTTTAGATGTAAAAATAAAATTACTAGAAAAAAAATAGCTTCTCGATCAACTCATTATTGTCAGAGATGTCAGAAATAATTTGTTAACTAACCCTTAAGAAATCATTCTCTTCGATGTTAAGCCATTCTGGTGATTCTTGATCTTTATATTTTGATTTAATTTCACTTAAATTAGGTTTAAAAACATTTTCAGCAAGACCTTCTTGGATTAAAGATTCCTCAATAACATTATTTAGTTTGTCAGTATCAATTTTATATCTCTTTGATGTCCCGACAGAAAAATTAAATTCATCTGTTTTGATTTTACTATTTCCAGTTATTTTCATTGCATGAACCATTCGTTCTTTAAGTTTTAAAACAGAATTATCAATTACTTTTCTTCTTTTATTGTAATGTTCTTCAAGTGATTTAAGATATTCAGATTGATGTTTTAAGTATCTTGTGAATTTTTCATATCCATTCATTTTATCTGAAAGTTCAGATTCATTAATCTGAAGCGTTTTTTCTATTTCATCAGTTATTTCGCCATTATTTTCGATTAAATCAACTTCAATTGATTGATAGCATGAAAGTATATCGTTAAGAGTTTTTTTCATAGTTTCCTTTTTCTAAAATATAAATGTATACTTAATATAAATTAATTTAGTTGAGTTTTGAATAAAAAAAAAGCCTCTGCAAAAGCAAAGGCTTAATAGAGCGGGATGGACGGGGATCGAACCCGCAACTTCCTGCGTGACAGGCAGGTGCTCTAACCAGTTGAACTACCACCCCAAGTTTTATTTTTTAAAAAAAATTGATAATGGAATTAATATTACATAACCAATAAACAATAAGTAAGGAGACAGTCTAATTGATTGAAAGCTATCTACTTCACCAGTAGACATTAGAATATATCCAAGTATTATTGTTAAAACTCCAATTCCAAAAATCAGATAATTAAACTTATTAAAAGGCCAAATAGGCTCTTTGTTATTATTATCAATACTCACAAGCAAGGAAAATTAAAGGAGAATAAGATATCTTTGCAAGAAATAAATGCTTAATCAATAAATAATTTGTTAATTTAAAAGCAATTATCTATGAAAAATAATAAATATATATTCCCTTTAATCACAATTGTGATATTTTCATCTATATTTATTTATGCTTTATTGCTTACATGGCCTGTTAAATGCAATCATATGGATCAATACGTTAAGATAAAGAAAAATTCTAATGTTAATGATGTTGCTAAAATATTGGAGAATAATCTTTGCATTAATAAAAACTTATTCAAAATAGCTATTAAATTAACAGGAAATGATAAAAATATTCGGTATGGTAGATATAATTTTAAATCTGTTAGCAATATGAAAGATTTAATTAATTTGCTTACTTCTAATAGTAATGAAAAAATTAAAATTACAATAATAGAGGGACTGAGATTGAAAGATGTAGCCTTATATTTAGAAAAAAATTTAAAGATTGATATAGATTATTTTATTGAGCTTTGTTATAATAAAAGTTTTATTTCTTCTTTAGGTTTAAGCGCATCTAATTTAGAAGGATATTTATACCCGGATACATATCTTTTACTGAAAAATTATACTGAAGAAGATATTCTAAGAATAATGGTTAATCAGTTTATTTATAATTATAATGAAAATATATCAGAGAATAGATTAAGTATGCATGAGATTATTACTCTCGCTTCTATTATACAATGGGAAGCAATGTATGATGATGAGATGAAGCTTATTTCTTCAGTATATCATAATAGGTTAAATAAAAATATGTTATTACAGGCTGATCCAACAATCCAATATATATTACCTCAAAGAAAGAAAAGATTATTAAAAAAACATACTAGGATTGATAATTTATACAACACATATTTATATAAAGGATTGCCACCAGGGCCTATAAACAACCCTGGTATAATGGCTATTATTGCAGCCGCTTATCCAGATAAATCTAATTACTTTTATTTTGTTTCAGATAATAGGGGAAGACACATATTCAACACAACATTTAAGGGGCATCTTAAGTCAAAAAAATAATGGATTTATCAAGTTTAAATAAGAATCAGAGAAATGCTGTTGAAAAAATTGGTCTTCCAGTACTTGTTTTTGCTGGAGCTGGGAGTGGAAAAACAAGAGTTTTGACATATAAAATTGCTTATTTAATTAATGAGATTGGCTTACCTCCAGGAAATATTTTAGCAGTAACTTTTACAAATAAAGCGGCTCAAGAAATGAAATCTAGAGTTTTTCAATTAGTTGATAAAGATATATCTGATATTAATATAGGTACTTTTCATTCTATATCAGCCCATATTTTAAGGAAAGAAATTCATTTGTTAGGTTATTCTAATTCATTTACGATTTATGATCAACAAGATTCAAGATCCTTAGTTAAGAAAGTTATGAAAAAATTAGATTTAGATTTAAAACAAATTGAACCAAAATCAATACAAACAAGAATTAGTAATGCTAAGAATTCTCTTCAATCAGTTGATTATTTTAAAAATTTTGGTGATAATTATAGTGATAAAAAGTTTTATGAGATTTATAAATCATATCAAGAAGAGCTCAAAAACTGTGATTCTTTAGATTTTGATGATTTGCTTTTATTACCTCTTAAATTATTTAAGGAATTTCCAGATAGGCTAGATAGATATCAAAATAAATTTCAATATGTTTTAGTTGATGAATATCAAGATACAAATAAACCTCAATTTGAGTTTATTTACTCTCTTTCATCAATTCATAAAAGCATTTTTGTAGTAGGAGATGATGATCAGTCTATTTATGGTTGGAGAGGTGCTGATATATCTAATATATTAAATTTTAAGGATGCATTTGGTCAAAGTCATATTGAAAAACTTGAGCAGAATTATAGGTCAACTAATAATATATTACAAGCTGCTTGGTCAGTAGTATCTAAAAATACAAATAGATCTGATAAAAAACTATGGACAGAAAATGGTTCAGGAGAATTAATTAATTTAATTGAATCATTTGACGATAGACATGAAGCTAAGCAAATTTATAATATAGTTTTAAAGTTTAAAGATAACTTAAGTGAAATTGCTATTTTATATAGAACTAATTCTCAAAGTAGAATTATTGAAGATAGATTAAGAGTAGGTGCTATCCCTTATCAGATCATAGGTGGAGTTAAGTTCTATGATAGAAAAGAAATTAAGGATATTATAGCATATATCAGATTCCTAGTAAATAGCAACGATTCAATCAGTTTTGATAGGATTATAAATTTTCCTCCAAGGGGTATAGGTAATACTTCAGTAAATAAAATCAATGAGTATTACGATAAAGATACAGGTTCATATTTAGAAGTTTTAAATAAAATAGATGAAATTAAAATTGGGCAAAAACAAAAATCATCAATTCAGGAATTTTCAAAATTAATAAGTAAGCTTCAATCAAAGCTAGACCAAGAAAATGGAAGTAAAATAGTAAAATCATTAATTTCAGATTTAAAGATTGAAAATTATTATTTAAAACAACAGACTGATGAAGCAATTGATAGATGGAATAATATAAAAGAATTTATAAATGGAATTGAAGAATATGAAAATAATAATCCCTCTTCAAAATTAGTCGATTATCTTGAAGAAATTTCATTGTTAACTGATATAGATAGATGGAATGATTCAGAAAATAAAGTAACACTAATGACAGTTCATAGTTCAAAGGGATTGGAGTTTGATAATATAATTATTGCCGGTTTAGAAGATGGTCTTTTTCCTATTGTTAGGGCATTTGAAGATGATAACATTGAAGAAGAAAGAAGATTGTTTTATGTTGCTTTAACAAGAGCAAAAAAAATAGTAAATATAAGCTATGCAAAATCTAGAAGACAATTTGGTGGTCCTCCAACAATAACAAATAAATCTAGATTTATAGATGAGATTCCAAAAGATATAATAAATTTTAATTTGATTAATAGAGAAAATAATTATAAAATAGATAAATATAATAAGTCAAGAAAGGCTCACTCTATATCTAACAATGAAATTCAGGTAAATAGTATTGTTGAACATAAAGTTTTTGGTAAAGGGAAAGTTCTTAAAGTTGAGGGGGCTGGGGAGAATTCTAAATTGACAATTAAATTTTATAATAATATTGTAAAAAAATTGATTTCTAAATATGCAAATCTTAAAATTATTAAGGGGTGTTAATGAAAGAAAGCTATATGAATGATTTTAAAGAAGCTCTTAAAAAAGAGAATTTGAAATTCACTAATCAGAGATATTCAATCCTTAAGTTTTTTGTTAATAATGATGGTCATTATGATTGTGATGATATTATACATTATTTAACTAAAAATAAGATTAAAGTATCTAAGGCTACCACATATAGGACATTAGATTTACTAGTTAAATATAATTTTTGTAGTAAAATGGTTTTAGATGACGGAATTGCAAGATATGAAAATAAAATAGATTCAAACCATCATGATCATATGATTTGTATAGATACAGGAAAAATAATTGAATTTATAAGCCCTGAGATTGAAGAGATTCAAGAAAATATAGCCAAAGAAAAGGGATATGAAATCATAAAGCATGTTCATCAATTATTTGTAAAAAAAATATCTAAAAATTGAAAAACACTAATATAAAATCTTTAAAAGAGGGAAGTGTAGTAAAAGGTTTTTTTTTATGTAAAAGGTTTAATATTAAAATATCACGACTTGGTGATCCTTTTATTGATTTATTATTAGAAGATTCAACTGGTACTATAAGGGCAAAAATTTGGTCATTTGTTGATGAATACAAAAAACAGTTAAAGCATAATAATCCTTATGCCATCAAAGGTAAAGTAGTATCATTCAATCAGGCTTTAGAAATAGATGTATATAATTTGACTATTGTTAAAAATAGTTTATATGATAAGTATGGGTACAGTAAAGATTTATTGATAAATAAATTAGGTGTGAATATTGATTTTTTATATGGTCACCTTATAGAAAATATTAATAAAATCAACCATAAGTGTAACAAAGATATTTTAAGTTTATTAAAAGATAATAAACAAAAAATATTGCTCATTCCATCAATAGATAAAAAATATAATTCAAGTGGTGGCTTTTTATCTCAAATTGTTTCTTTGCTTAATTTAAACAATAGAATATATAGTGATTATACATATGATTTTAACATTGTATCCATAGGTTTAATACTTAAAAATATTGGCCTTATTGATTATTATTCAAATGACTTTTATAATATTAGTGATAAAGATAAAGAAAGAGGTTATAATCTCTTGACTTTAGAAATTGTAAATAAAAAATTTAAAAACTATAATGATGTCTGCTTACTAATCCAAAATTTGTTAATGGATAATAAGCAAATTAAAAATAAGGAAATTGAAGTAATAAAATATTTGTATAAGTTTGATTCATTAGTATCCAGTTAATAATTGTTTTGTATAAATAATAACTCTATTTAAATTATGCAAAATGAATTATTTGCTAATTATATTACTTACTTTTTTTGCAGCATTTTCGAGATTTGCTCCTCATCCACCAAATTTTACACCCATATTATCAATTGCTTTATTTTGTGGTATTAGTTTCAGGGGTAAATATATTTTTTTAATACCATTGTTTTCAATGGTGATTTCTGATTTTTTTATTGGTTATCATTCAGTGATTATGTTTGTTTATGTATCATTACTGATTATTTTTTTATTAGGAAAATATTTAGCTAAAGAAAACTCATATAATTCTACGATAGTTTTATCTCTTTCGAGTGCTTTTATATTTTTTGCAATCTCAAATTTTGGTGTTTGGCTCATAGGGTATCCTAAAACAATAAGTGGTTTTATTGCATGTTATGTAGCCGCTTTACCTTTTTTATTAAATACACTAATATCAACCTTAATATTCTCTTCTGTTTTTCATTATTGTAAATCTTTTAATGTTAAAGAAAGAGAATTCGTTCATAATAGATAAAATTGAATAAATTTTTTATTCTTTTTATATTAATTTTAAACTTTTTATATAGTAATTCTCGTTTTACTGATAATATAGTTTTATATCTTGATCCTGTTAATATATCAACTTTTGTTCTAGATAGATATCATCCTTATCAAAATATTAATATAAATTATTTTGCATTAAATATTGATGGTTCTGTTAATATGCCTTTGTATCATCTGAAACCAGAACAGTTATATTTTCAGAATAGCGATTTGCCTGATTCTTATTCACAATTGTCATTTAAGCAAAACAAGAATGATGATTATTTTAATACAAAGATTGCAGCTGTAAATCAAATTGATCAAACGACAGAATCATTGTTTCAATTAGAATCTAAATCTTTAGTGGATAATATTAATCAAAATGGTTTTTTTAATATTGAAAAATCAAAAGATAATTTCACGTTTAATGTTAGCTATTTATATCATTATGATGAAGAGTCGAGTCATTATGATCTAAGTTCACTAAATAATAATTTTAAAAAGGAAAATGAATCTTTTATTAGTGGTTATAATTTCTTATATAATATTAATAATTTTACTTTTAATTCTAATTCTTCTATCCAGACATCGTATCATAAAAGACCTGAAGCTTATGCACTAGATTATCAGTATTTAGCTTACAATGAAAAGTTCATATATAGCTTTAATAAAATAAATTTTGATTTTAATAATATATCATTTTTTTTAGAGAACATTAATCATGATCTAGTTTTAGAGAATGATATTAATGAAGTGAATTTATTCAATGATCATTATAACATTCCTTCAATAGGATTAATCGCTAATGTTGACAGTTTTAGAATTAAAATTTTTGGATCAAAAATTGATAATATTGTTAAGCCAAATTCTGAAATTATTTATTCTTTAGGAAATATTAGGTTAATATTTAGTTCTGAACATTATATTAAAGGATTGTTAACTGATAATAATGAATTATATGGTGATTATACTTATAATATTTATAATCAGAATAATATTAAAATATCTTTTGATTCAAAAAACTATAGCAGCATTGTCGATTTAGGAGAAATAAAAAATGAAGGCATCTCATATAATTATTTTCTATTATCAGGTAATATTGATTATAAAGTAATAAATTTTGATTATAGCTATTTTAATTATTTTAATCAAAAAACAAACATTGGTATTGATCAATATCTGAATTTTGAACTTAGCCTTTTCCCATTTAGAGGTAAAAATGAATTTGATTTATATGGAAAAGTAAATTATAATTATTACATAATGGATTCTGAAATCAGTACTCTTACGATGGATTTATTCGAAAGTACAGCAATAGAACAAACAGCAGAATTGTTTAATTTTGAATTCGGATTTATTTTTGATTATTTTAAAGTTTCTTATAACAGTAAAAATTTATTATCAAATAATGTTATATTTTCTAATGATATAACGCCTTTTAAACGCTTTGATTCAATCAATGTTGTTTGGGTTTTTAAAGATTAATATGAAAAAAATTGTTATTATATCAGCAACTTCTGGTCGCAATTATATCTTATCTAAAGATATTTATTCTTTATTAAAAGAATTAAAAGTTTCTGTTGAGATTATAAACTTAGAAAAGTATGGGATTCCTTTATTTACTGCAGTCAATTATGATGCTATGAAATCAGATATAGGAAAAACAATTGATAGCGTTGTGTCGTCTCTTGTAAGCTCAGATGGAATTATAGTTTGTGCTCCTGAGTATAATGGGAATATCCCTCCTATTGTAAATAATATGATAGCATGGATATCTGTATCTACACCAAATTGGAGAGATGGTTTTATAAATAAAATTAGTTTGGTTGCTTCAAATAGTGGTGGTGCAGCATATAAATTTAATATTTCAATGAAAAATCAATTAGAGCATTTAGGCTCAGTTGTATATCCTCGATTTGTTTGTGTTAATGATAATAACCCGTTAAATATTGAATCTGTAAAAAAAATATTAAAAGATTTTATAAAGCTGTTATAAAATTCATATATTTCTTTTTAAATTAAAAAACTTGTATTGATAAAAATTAAACTTAAATAAGGTAATTCTAATGAGCGATTCTTTTAAAAATTTCAATAATGATAATTTTGATTCAGATGTATTGAATTCTGATAAAACTGTATTGGTAGACTTCTGGGCAGAATGGTGTGGTCCATGCAAGATGTTAACTCCTGTAATTGATCAAATAGCTGTAGAAAATGAAGGCAAATACCTTATTGGAAAAGTTAATGTTGATGAATGTCCTGATATTGCAGCCAAATATGGAATAAGAAGTATTCCTTGTTTACTTTATTTTAAGAATGGTAAAGTTGAAAAACAAAGTGTTGGAGTTGTTGATAAAAGTGAAATAGAATCAACATTAGAAAGTATTTAATTATATGAAAAGAAATGTTATAATTATTGGTAGTGGACCATCTGGTTATACTGCAGCACTTTATGCAGCTAGGGCTGATTTAAAACCGCTTTTATTTGAAGGCTCACAGCCTGGTGGTCAACTAACAATCACAACTGATGTTGAGAATTTTCCTGGTTTTCCAGATGGAATTATGGGACCAGAATTAATGGAAAAATTTAAAAAACAAGCAGAGAGATTTGGTACTGAAATTAAAAATCAAAAAATTGATAAAGTTGATTTTTCAGGTAATATACTGAAATTATGGTCTGGAGATGAGGAATTTTCTTCTGATTCTGTTATAATTTCAACGGGAGCATCTGCAAGATTATTAGGTTTAGAATCTGAAAAAAAGCTAATGGGGTACGGAGTTTCTGCATGTGCAACTTGTGATGCATTCTTTTTTAAAGATAAAAAAGTTTTTGTTGTAGGTGGTGGTGATAGCGCTATGGAAGAAGCTGTTTTTTTAACAAAGTTTGCATCTTCTGTTACAATTATTCATAGAAGAGATTCATTTAGAGCATCAAAAATTATGCAGGATAAGGCTTTAAACAATCCTAAAATAGATGTAATGTGGAATTCATCTGTAATAGATATGTTAGGTGAACCAGATCAAGGCGGACTGAAATCAGTTATGATTGAAAATACTTTAGATGGTTCTAGTAGTGAAGTTGATTGTGATGGTATTTTTTTAGGCATAGGGCATACCCCAAATTCTGAAATATTTAAAGATTATATTAGCTTAAATGATAAAGGTTATATTTTAACATATAATAATTCCACAGAGACTTCAAAAAAGGGTGTTTTTGCTGCTGGTGATATAATGGATCCTATTTATAGGCAGGCTATAACTGCTGCAGGTTCAGGATGTATGTCAGCGCTTGATGCAGAACGATACTTAGAAAATCTACATATTTAATATTTGTAGTTATATAGACTTAAGGTTAAAATTATGAAAAATGTAGTAATTTATTCAAATGGTCCAGGATTGCCAGAGATAGTTAAAGAATATGGACATTCCTCAGATTGGATTCCTAATATAGTAAATAATAATAAAGTAAATTTTATTATTAAAAAAGCATATGAAAATGATTTTGATTCTGATATAAAAGCCGATGCTTTTATACTTACTGGTAGTAAATATTCTGTTTATAATAAATCTCCATGGATTGAAGAATTAAAAAAACATGTTAAAAAGCTGATTCATGAAAATAATTATATTCTTGGCATATGTTTTGGACATCAGATTTTAGCGGATTGTCTAGGAGCCGAAGTAATAAAAAATAAACTAGGATGGGAACTTGGTTCATATAAAATAAATCTATCTGAGAAAGGTCTTCAAAGTAAATTATTTAATGGTTTTTCTAGGCAAGAGATTGTTTATGAAAGCCATCAAGATACTGTTATTAATATACCTTCAAATTTAGACATTCTTGCTTCTTCAAAAAAATCAAATCAATCTTTTTCATATAATGATAAAATATATGGAGTGCAATTTCATCCAGAGTTTTCGAAAGAAGTTACAAGAAAGCTTATGGACTTAAGAATTGAGAATGGGGTGTCAGTAGACTCAAATGTTTTATTGAATGCAGAAAAATCCTCTTTAGTATTAAGTAATTTTTTAAATATTATAGGAGTTAATTAAATGAATAAACCTATTTACTCTTTTAAAAATGTAAAATTTTCAAAAGATAAAAATCTATTATTAGATATAAGAAAGTTTGATATTCACAGAGGCTCTTGTTATATGTTTTGCGGAGATATGGGCTCTGGAAAAACATTAATATTAGATTTGTTGTCAAAAAATAATGGAAAATATAAAGGGCAGTTATTTTATGATTCAAATGATATAAGCAAAGTATCAAAAAGTACTTATAATAAAGATTTTGCAATTGTGAATCAGTATAGTAGAAAGCCTTTTTTTAATACAGTATACAGTTATATTTATAATTATGTTTCATCAAAAAATGAAAAATCTAAGGTAAAGAAGTATACAGATTCTATAATTAGCAAAATGAATATAAAGTACATTCAAACAGTTAAGGTAAGGCATTTAACTCAAAATCAATTTAGGTGGGTTGATTTAGCTGCAAAAATAGCTGCAAATACTAAGGTTTTGTTTATAGATGAGATAGATAATGGCTTTAGTCAGCAAAGATTAAAAAACTTATCTAAAATATTATATAGAAAGTGTAACTATGATGGAGTTACTTTAGTGGCAACATGTTCAAATTTCAATAGTTTTACTAATCTTACTTCAGTATTGGTTTCAATTAATAACGGAAGAATATCTAGTATAAGATCAAAAAATAAAAGAAAATAATATTTGAGATACTATCAGAATAAATTTGTTTATACTTTAATTTTCTCCATAACATTTGTTTTAATCTATTCATATTATTCAAGTATAAATGTTATTCTTCATAAAAATTACGAACTTCGAAATATTGAAATTTCAGTTAATGCAAATAATGTTTATTTAAAATTATTAAATGATAAATTAAGTCAATATGATGATTTGATTTGGTATTCTTATATAGATGATTCAGGTGATATAAAATTATATAATTCCCTAAAAGAAAAATCTGTTAAACAATTACTTTTATATGAATATTTTTTAAGTGATTCCTCTATAGAAAGTATATTAGAAAAATTTTTAGAATTACAAGATAGTGGCTTTGATTTTATTGAATCTAAGGAAATACTTGTTAATTTTATTGATGAGTTGTTTTTATATGTAAAATCTTCATCAGTTAATGAAAATATTGGAAATATAATATTTGCTAATTTATTAAATCAAAAAAAATCTTTTGATAATAAATCTAATAAAATTATTATTAAGTCTAATAAAGAATTTAATAATCAATTTGAGCTAGTTAACGATTATAAAAAATTATATAAATTTATAAATAGTCTTAATAATGAGAGTGCTAAAATTACTAGTATTAAATTTTATGACAAATTTTTATACGATAAATATTTAGATATTTATGAAAATAATATTAAAGTATCTTTCAACGAATGTATTTTATGTTATTCCAATTCAATTAATTCTCTTAAAAGCTCGATAGCTAAGTTGAATTCATTTAAAATAAAATATGACTCTAATTCAATTTTAGATTATATAGTTACAGATGAAATAAAAGGTGATAAATATAAAATAATTAATAAGATTTTAATTAATGCATCTGAGTTTAAAGAAGTCGATCCTTATAAATCAGATTATAAAATGTTTTTAAAATTATTAAAAAATATTGAAAATGTTGTTTTTGATTTGGAAAAGTTTAACAATAATTTTGATGATTCTATTTATAAGATTAAAGTAATAATTGATTTTTTTGAAGTTAATAAAAATGCTTATAAATATTATTACAATTTAGCAGATAGTTATAATAGAACTATCTATGATAATATAAAATATATTGCAAATACAGAAAAATATACTGAGGATAAGCTAAGTTTATTCATATATAATGACTATTATAGAGATGGCAATTATGTATCTAGGTTTTTTATAGATAGTAATGATATTAAGATTCTAGAGTCTGCATTTGATTTTAATACATCAAATTAAAGGGTTGTAAAATGATTAAAAGAATAGCGTTTTTAAAAATTATTTTATTCCTAAATATTAATTTTATATTTAGCAGTGGTGTTTTCTCTAATCTTGATAAATTTTCAATTTATGGTTCAGCTTCATTTAATTCCTATAAGGAGAGTTTTGTATCAGAGTCTCTAGAATTAGTTAATATTAGGCCAAATTTAAGTGGGTTTACTTTAGGCGCTGTATATGGTTCTCTATACGAAATTTCATTTTCTTATTTAAATAATTCTGAATCTACTAATATTTATAATTTTCCATTTCCAGATACATTTATTTCAACTAAACTATATTTTCATATTCGTCGGTTTGAAAAGATTAAGCTTAAGATAGGTTTGAATTCGATAGATTCTGAGTATAATGATTATTTGAGGAATTCAATTTTATTTAGTATGTATAAAGAAATAAATTATTTTAACAATCCTGTTGTTTTATACTTAGAGGTTGCTCCATCATCTCAGGATTATACTAGCTGCGATAATAAAACATTTACTGGCCTTTCTATTGGTGGTGATGTAAAATTGCCAGTTGATAAACTGGATAATGCTGAGCTCAAAGATATTATTTGGCTTGGTCTTTCAATTAATAGCAATGATTTTAGTAAGTATTACTTCGGCTTTAATGCAGGGCTCTTTGTACCTTTTAAATAAATTTACTTTACAAATATATTTCTTTTATCTATATTATACCGACTGGTCGGTATGTAAATGTTAAAAAATAATATAAAAGATAATACGAAAACACAAATATTGGAAGCTGCTTTGCATGTTTTTGTAAAAAGCGGCTATGCAAAAACCACGATGGACGATATTGTTACAAAATCTGGTCATAGTAAAGGAGCAATATATCATTACTATAGTAGTAAGAAAGATTTGTTCTTAGCTCTTATAGATTACTGGGAAAACTATTTTTTTAAAAATATAATAAACAAAGATTTATCAAAAGATAATCCAGATGAATTGCTCAGAGATATAACTCTTGATGTTATAAAAGCATTTAAAAGTAGTAAACATGTTTTTTTAGCTGAACTTGAATTTTGGTCATTGTCAAATCATGATTTAGATGTTAGGCAAAAAACAACCAAATTATATGCAAAATTAATTGATTTGTTTAAGACAATTATATCAAAGGGTGTAAATGCTGGATTATATAAAAAAATAGATTTAGATGTTGCTTCATTATCTGTTATGACAGCGTTGCAAGGTGTTATTTGGTTTAGTATTTTTGATAAATCAGATATTTCTGCAGAGAAATATTTAAATGATGTTATTGAATTTATAATTCATGGGTTTAAAAAATAAGGATATATTATGGAAGTAAAAGAAGAAAAGTTTGATTATACTAAAATTGTTAGCAATATAGATTTTAATAAGTTTTATGGTCTTGGAGGATCTTTTTTAGTTTCTCCTTTAAGTGATTCAAAAACTTTTTCTAAAGAGATGTTTTCTGAAGATCAAAAAATGTTTGCTGATGCTGCTTATGATTATGCTACAACAAGAATGAAGCCTTTAAAGGATAAATTATCGATTTTAAATAAAGATTTAACTTTAGAAATATTTAAAGAACTTGGTGAGATGGGTTTTTTAGGAGTAGATATGCCTGAAAAATATGGTGGTTCAAATTTAGATAAAACAACAGCTGCAATAGTTGTTGATTATCTAGCTTTCTCTGAATGTGGTTCTATAATGGTAACATTAGGGGCGCACTCAGGTATTGGCGCTTTACCAATTGTATGGTATGGTAATGAGGAACAAAAAGAAAAATATTTACCAAAAATTGCTTCAGGTGAATGGTTAGCTTGTTTTGCATTAACTGAACCAAACGCTGGTTCTGATGCTATGAATGGAGAGTCAACTGCATATTTAAATGATGAAAAGTCTCATTATATTCTTAATGGTCAAAAAATATGGATTACTAATGGATCGTGGGCACAATCTTGTATTGCATTTGCTAAGGTTGAGGGTAAGATGACTGCTTTTATTGTAGACAAAGAATGTGAAGGTTGGGTTATAGGTGCAGAAGAAAAAAAAATGGGTATAAAAGGATCTTCAACAGTAACTATGTATTTTGAAAATTGCAAAGTCCCTGTTGAAAATCTTTTGGGATCAGTTGGAGAAGGTGGACATATTGCACTTAATTGCTTGTATGCCGGTAGATGGAAATTAGGCTTTTCATCAGCAGCAGGTTCAATGAGCAGTATCAATGCCTCATATAATTTTGCTAAGGAAAGAAAACAGTTTTCTAGGTCAATTCTTAAGTTTGACATGATAAAGAATAAGTTTGCTAATATGATTGTTAGGACATGGGAGTCTGATACTGTTAATTATGCGATTACAGGGTCTATTGATTATTCCATTAATAAACTAAATGATTCAGATAAAGATTATTATGTAAAAATGCAAAAAATAACTGAAGATCATGCTATTGAAGCTAGTATTTCAAAAGTAGTTGGTTCTGAAGCGCTTGCTTACTGCGCTGATGAAGGAGTTCAGATTTTTGGAGGCTCTGGTTTTTGTGAAGAATATCCGGCAGCAGGTGTATATAGAGATGAAAGAATAAATAGAATATTTGAAGGAACAAATGAAATAAATCGTTTGATAATTTCTGGAACAGTATTAAAAAAAGCTATTCTTGAAGAAATACCAATAAGAGATGTGTTGATAACAAGAAAAAATGATATGATTGGTGAAAATAATTTTGATAATGAAATTAACAAGGAAGCTCAGGTTATTGAATATTGCAAATCACTTGGTCTGATAGTTTTAGATAATATAATTAATATATATGGACAAGATTTTAAAAATAAACAGTGGTTGATTGAGCCTTTTGCAGATATCATATGTTCAATTCACGTAATGCACAATTGCTTTCTTAGGTATAATCAATTAGAAGAAGGTAGTCATAAAAATAATACTTTACCAGTATTGAAACTATCTATAAGTCATCATTACAGTAAGTTGATATCTAGGGTTAAAACTATAAACTCTTATATATGCGACTTCATGAACTTTAATGATGAAAAAGATAAGTTTGAATTTTGCAATGTTAGTGATTCTTCAAAATTAAATTATTTACCTAATGAAATTTATCTAAAAAAAATTATTGTAGATGAATTTTATAAACAGGAAAAATATTATTTAAATACTTAAAAAAGGATGGTTATATGAATAGTTCAGTTATAATAGATGGTGGTAGAAGCCCAATAGGTTTGAAAAATGGAAAACTAATAGGTATGAGAGCGGACGATTTATGTGCTAGTGTTATCCAGAAGCTTTTAAAAAGAAATGAAAATATTGAGAAAAAATATTATGAAGATTTAGTTTTAGGTTGTGCTTTTCCTGAAGGAAGTCAAGGAATGCTAATATCAAAAGGAGTTTCTATATTGTCAGATTTACCTATTACTACAGCAGCTAAAGTTGTAAATAGATTTTGTGGCTCTTCTATGGATGCTGTCCATCAAGTAAGTCAATCTATTAATTCAGGCGATAGTATCGCTGGGATTGCAGCAGGAGTAGAAGATATGTTTCAAGTTCCAATGGGTGGGTTTAATCCAAGCTTTCATCCAGATTTATATGAAAAAGATTATTATATGGGTATGGGTGAAACAGCTGAAAATCTGGCGAAAGATTTAGATATATCAAGAGAAGATCAGGAAAATTTTTCAATTATGTCTCATAAAAAAGCACTAAAAGCTCAAGCTGAAAATAAATTTAGCAATGAAATATTTAATATTGAATTTAATGATTCTATTATTGATAAAGATGAAGGCCCTAGGGAACCAGATTTAGATAAAATTAAATCTCTTAATCCTGCTTTTGATGAAAATGGAACAATAACTGCAGCTACTTCAAGTCCTATATCTATTGGTGCTGCTGCTATGATTATAATGGATGAGTCTAAGGCAAATGAAATGGGTTTGAAAGCAAAATTTAGAATTAAAAGTCGAGCAGTAGCTGGTGTTGATTGGACAAGGATGGGTTCAGGTCCATTGCCAGCCACAGAAAAAGCATTATCTAAAGCTGGGATATCAATGAATGATATAGACATTATTGAATTAAATGAAGCATTTGCTGCCCAATCACTTTATGTTATTAGAAAAGGTGGATGGGATGTTGGTAAAATAAATGTTAATGGTGGTGCAATTGCATTAGGTCATCCCCTTGGATGTTCAGGTTCAAGAATTATAATAACCTTAATGAATGCTATGGAACAAAATAGCTCTAATTTAGGCTTAGCAACAATGTGTATTGGGACAGGGCAAGGTATAGCTACTATTTTAGAAAGGATAAATTAAATGAGCATGGAAATAAAAAAAGTTGCAGTTTTAGGTACTGGCGTTATGGGGTCACAGATTGCTGCTCATTTAACAAATGCGAATATAGAGGTATATGCTTTTGATATGTCTCAAGAAGTTGCTGAAAAGGGAATAGAAGAGTGTGGAAAATTAAAACCAGGTCCTTTTTATAATTTAAAATCATCAAAATTAATAACACCATTAAATTATGATGATCATTTAGATAAAATAAATGAATGTGATTGGATTGTTGAAGTTATTTCTGAAAGGTTGGATTGGAAGCATGATTTATACAAAAAGATTCTTCCACATATAAATGATAATTGTATAATAACTTCAAATACTTCAGGTTTATCTTTAGAAAGTTTATCAAAAGATTTGCCAGATAATTTTTTAGACAAATTTTTTATTACTCATTTTTTCAATCCTCCGAGATACATGAAATTAGTTGAAATAATTTCTTCATCTAAGACGAATAAAGATTTAGTAAATGTTATGGATGGGTTTTTGACTGATGTTTTAGGAAAAAATGTTGTTCATGCTAAAGATACGCCAAATTTTATTGCAAATAGGATAGGTGTATATGGTATGATGGTTACATTGCACGAATCAAAAAAAAGAAAATTATCTATAGAGGATGTTGATGCAATAACTGGGACATTAATAGGACGACCTAAAAGTGCTACATTTAGAACTGCAGATGTTGTTGGGCTAGATACTATGTGCTTTGTAGCAAATACAGCTTATAATGATTGTCCGGATGATCCAGAGAGAGATATTTTTAAATTACCTGATTATATACAAAAAATGATTGATAATAAATGGTTAGGTCAAAAAACAAAGCAAGGATTTTATAAAAAAATTGATAAAGGTGTAATACACTCTTTAGATCTTGATTCAATGGAATATAAACCAATGAATAAAAAGAAATATTCAGCTTTTTCTATTGCAAAGGAAAATACTTATTTAAAAGATAGATTAAATGCAGTTGTAAGGGTGGATGATGTTGCAGGTGAATTTTTATGGATTTGTTTTGCAAAATCATTAGCTTATTCTGCAAATTTACTTGGAACTATTGCTGATGATACAATAAGTATTGATAATGCAATGAAAGGTGGTTTCGGTTGGGAATTAGGTCCTTTTGAAGTTTTAGATGCAATTGGAATAGAGTATTTTGTTGATAGATGTAAAAATGAAAATATAAAATTACCTGAATGGTTAATAAAGATGCCTACAAATCATGCAAAATCAATATATACTTATATTGATGGTGTTAAGCATTCATATGATTTTAAAATTGCTGATTATTCTAAAGTTATTGACAATGAAAAAGTAATTGATTTTAATAATTTAAAATCAAATAATATGTTAATTGATAGACATTGGTCAGCTTCTCTTTATGACTTAGGTGATGGTGTCGCATCAATAAAATTGCATTCAGTATTAAAGCCTGAGCTTAATCCAATTGATGGTTCAATGATGCAGGTATTTGCAAAATCATTAGATTGGGTTTCTGAAAATAAATATAAAGGATTAGTTATATCTGGTGATGGAGCTAACTTTTGTGCTGGTGCAAATTTAAGTCTTATATTGCAAGCTGCAGAGAAAAAAGATTTTAAATCACTTGAAAATTTTATTAATACGATACAGCAAATTTTTCAAAATATAAGATTTTCAAATTTCCCGGTTGTTGGTGCTCCCTATGGTCTTGTTTTAGGTGGTGGGATGGAAATTATAGGATCATGTGATAGGAGGGTAGCTGCTGCAGAATCTTACATTGGTCTTGTTGAGGTTGGTGTTGGTTTAATTCCTGGAGCTGGTGGTAATTTGAGAATGTTGTCTAATTTATCTAAAAAAATAAAGACAGGTATTACTGGAACTTTACCTTTGGTTCAAAAAGCATTTGAAACTGTTGGATTTGCTAAAGTTGCAACATCTGCAAAGCAAGCTCAATCTTATGGTTATTTAATAAATGAAGATAAAATAGTGGTAAATAGAGATCATATTTTATCTCACGCTAAAGAAATGGTAATTGAATTGTCTGCTGATTACAAAGCACCAGAAGTTGAATCTTTTAAATTGCCTGGTTCGGCAGGAAGATTAGCAATTGATGTTCAAGCAAAAAGTATGGTTAAGGCTGGTAAAATAAGTGAGCATGATGCTTTAATTGGGAGTAAGCTGGCCTATGTCTTGACTGGTGGTAAAAAAGGAGGAATGTTTACGGCTGTTGATGAGCAATATTTACTAGACATTGAAAGAGAAGCTTTTCTAAGCTTGTGTGGCGAACCTAAAACATTAGATAGAATAAGGTTTATGCTAACTAAAGGAAAGCCTTTGAGAAATTAATAAATTCAATGATGATTCATTGTTTTTCTCCGATAAAAGGCGTCTTCGTGACGCCTTTTATTATTTAAATAGATTTTGAATTATATATTTTGATATATTGGGATTTTCTTTTATTCTTCTTATTGAATAGTCATACCAGTTTCTTCCATAAGGAACATATATTCTAACTTTATAATTATTTTTTAATAAATAGTCTATAGTTTTATTCATAGGAACACCATATAGCATTTGAAATTCAAATTTATTTTTATCGATTTTACTGTCTTCTATAATTTTTAATATATCATTTATTAATTTTTCATCATGAGTGGCAATGCCTACATATATATTTTTATCAAATGCTATATTTAATAATTCTATATAATTTTTATTGATAATTTTTGAATCCTTTATAGCAATCGAACTATCTTCATTGTATATCCCCTTGCATAATCTTATATTACTATTTTCTTCTAATGTTCTTAAATCCTGCGATGTTCTTAAAAGGTATGCCTGTAATACGATTCCTAGATATTTTTTATAATTATGGTTGTTTTTATAAGTTTCTATTGTTAAGTCTGTTAGCTTACTATCTTCCATATCAATTCTAATAAAATTATTGTTATTGTCAGCTTTAATTAAAAGTTTTTCAATGTTTTGATTGAAATTTTTATCACTAATATCTGATCCAATATGCGATGGTTTTATTGATATATTGCAGTCTAGACTATTAAGCTTAATCCTATCTAATATATCAATATATTTATTGGTTATCGCATTTGATTCTTTAAGATCAGCTGTATGCTCACCCAGAATATCCAGAGTGCAAGATAGTCCTTTATTATTTAATTTCTTTACAACTCTAAGTGCTTGAGATGTTTTAACTCCTGCAACATATTTATTTGCAAAAAATTTTACAAAAAATTTAGGCATCACAGGAATTAGGAATAAAATTATCTTATTAACTAAAAAATACATTGCTATAATTTATCTAAAAATATTTATTAAAATTCATTCATTATTTGTTGCTGATAAAAAGTATATATTCGTAAATTAGACATCTATAGTAAAACTAATAATTAATTAAAGAAGAAAAAATAAATTGTATACAGATTTTTTACCAGTTCCAATATATGCAGTTCTAGTTGTTGCTTTAGTAGCACTTCCTCTTGTTATTCAATACATTGTCTCACCTAGACATAATAAAGGTGGCGAAAAATTAACTTCTTACGAATGTGGTGAAGTACCCGAGGGTTCAGCTTGGGTTAAATTTAATGTTAGATTCTATGTTATTGCATTAATATTTATTATTTTTGATGTTGAAGTTATATTTTTATTTCCTTGGGCAGTTGTTTTCCAAAGCTTAATTGATAGTGGTTTGGGCTTTTTAGCATTTATTGAAATGTTTGTTTTTGTTCTTATTTTAGTAGTTGGCTTTGCATATGTATGGGTAAAAGGTGATTTAGATTGGGTTAAAATGAAAATTAAATATGGTGAAGGTCGATATAAAAATTTGAAGATAAAAGAGAATTAATATGTCACACGAAGATTATTACGTAAAAGATGATTTTACTCTAGTTGAAAAATTCGATAAAGATAATGTAGTCGTCGCAAAACTAGAAGATTTAATTAATTGGGGAAGAGCGGGTTCACCTTGGTTCTTTCAATTTGGTCTAGCTTGTTGTGCCATTGAAATGATGGCAGCAGCAGGTCCAAGGCATGATTTAGAAAGATTTGGTATGATGCCTAGAGCAACACCTAGGCAAGCAGATGTTATGATTGTTGCTGGAACTGTTACTTTAAAAATGGCTTCTAGGGTAAAAAGATTATTTGAACAAATGGCAGACCCTAAATATGTTATTTCTATGGGTAGCTGCTCAAATAGTGGTGGTCCTTATTGGCAGCACGGTTACCACGTTTTAAAAGGAGTTGATATTGTTGTTCCAGTTGATGTTTATATTCCTGGATGTCCTCCTAGACCTGAGGCTCTAATACAGGGTATTTTAGAATTACAGAAAAAAATTAAACTTGATACACCATTAAGAAAAAAGAAATAATTATGTCTACTGAAATTATTGATATATTAGATAAAAAATTTAAAGATTCGATTAGTTTTTCTGAAGATCAAAAGAATTTATTTATTAATGATCCTTCAAAATGGGATAAAATTTCTAAATTTTTATACGAACATAAAAATTTGAAATTTGATTATCTAATGTGTTTATCTGGTTATGATTTAACTGATAATAAGTTAGGTGTAGCATATAATTTTTATTCAACTAAATTAAAACATTATTTAGATGTTAAAATTGAGTTTGAATCTGAAGTTGAAGTTCATTCTGTTGCTAGATTGTGGAGAACAGCTGATTGGCATGAAAGAGAAGCTTATGATTTGCTTGGAATTAAGTTTATTGGCCATCCTGATTTAAAAAGAATACTCTTACCTGAAGATTGGGAAGGTCATCCTCTTAAGAAAGATTATGAAACTCCTGATTTTTACAATGGGATGCCCGTACCAAAAGATAAGAGTTATTGGGAATAAAATATGTTTAAAATTATTGATAAAAGTATTATAAGCGCAGATGAAATGGTTCTAAATATGGGGCCTCAGCATCCAAGTACTCATGGAGTATTAAGGCTTAAAATAATCACAGATGGGGAAATAGTAAGTCACGTAGAACCTATTATTGGTTATCTGCATCGATGTTTTGAAAAACATTGTGAAAGTTTATCATATGAACAAATTGTTCCATTTACTGATAGATGTGATTATTTAGCCTCAATGCATATGAGTCATTCATATTCCATGGCCGTAGAAAAATTATTAGATTTAGAATTGCCTGAAAGAGTTGAGTATATACGAGTTATTGTAGCTGAGTTACAACGTATTGCAAGCCATTTAATTGCAGTCGGTGTTTTTGGATTGGATGTTGGTGCTATAACACCATTTACTTGGACTTTAAGGGATAGAGAAAGAATTCTTGATTTATTTGAAATGCTATGTGGTGCTCGTTTATTATATAATTATGTTTGGCCTGGAGGTGTATCTCATGATTTGCCACCAAGATTTATAGAGGAAACACATAAGTTTTTAGATTATTTCCTTCCACAAATAGATGAATACAATCAAGTTCTTACTACTAATAAAATTTTTATTGAACGTTCTGCTGATGTCGGTATTTTACCGTTAGAAGTTGGTATAAATTATGGGGTAACTGGTCCAACTTTAAGAGGCTCTGGTAGCACCTTTGATTTAAGAAAAGATGAGCCTTATTCTGTATATGATAAATTTGATTTTGATGTACCTGTAGGTGAGGGGCTGATGGGAACAGTTGGTGATTGCTGGGATAGATATTATGTTAAAGTCTTAGAGATGAAAGAATCTGCTAAAATTATTAGACAAGCTTTGGATAGTATTCCTAAGGGAGATGTTCATGAAGTTTTACCAAAAAAAATAAGACCACCTAAAGGTGAGGTATATTCAAGATATGAATCAGCTCGTGGTGATGTTGGTTTTTATATAAGAAGTGCAGGAAAAAATATGCCTGATAGATTAAAAATGAGATCTCCAGCATATTGTAATTTATCTGCTTTGAATGAGATATCTGCTGGCTGGATGATGTCTGATGTTATTGCTGCATTAGGAAGTTTAGATATTGTGCTTGGAGAAATAGATAGATGACATCAGTAGTTGATTCTATATTAAATGCAATTTCATTTATTAATATTGATATAAATTTATTATTAATATTTGCTATTGTTGTTCCGGGTCTAGTTTTATTTATTTTAATGGCTTTAAATGTAATGCTTTCAGTTTATTTTGAAAGAAAAGTAGCAGCATTTATGCAAGATAGACTTGGGCCTATGGAAGTTGGTATTTTTGGATTCAAGGGTGGTAAAAAATTCTGGGGAGGTATTGGACAAATTTTTGCTGATACTGTTAAATTATTAACAAAAGAAGATATTATGCCGGCAAATGCTGATAAAGTTTTAATGTTGGTTTCTCCATTTATCATAGTAGCGGGTGCATTATTAACATTTATTGGAATTCCGTTTAGTGATGGCTTGATAGTTTCTGATTTTAATATTGGAATATTATATGTTATTGCTATGAGTTCAGTGGGTGTAATAGGAGTAATACTAGCAGGGTGGTCATCAAATAATAAATGGTCATTATACGGAGCTATGAGATCTGCAGCTCAGATAATAAGTTATGAAATACCAATTGGTCTGAATCTGCTATTGGTTGTAATTGTTTGTGGAAGTTTGCAAGTTTCAGATATTGTTCAGTGGCAGGCAGAAAACAGATGGTTTATTTTTCATAGTCCATTTACTTTTGTTGCATTTTTTATCTTTTTTATATCTGTTGTTGCTGAGACAAATAGAACTCCATTTGATATTCCTGAGGCTGAATCAGAGCTTGTAGCTGGATGGATGACGGAATTTTCTGGATTTAAATGGTCAATATTTTTTATGAGCGAATATGCAAATATGTTAATTGTTTCGCTTGTTGCGTCATTTGTATTTCTAGGGGGTTGGTTATCTCCATTTACTATCTTTAATATATTTCCTGATTCTTGGTTGATTTTAGATGGTTTTTACATAGGTATATTTTGGTTATTAATTAAAGCCATTTTTTTAGTTTTTGTTATGATGTGGTTTAGGTGGACCTTTCCAAGACTTAGAGTTGATCAGCTTATGTACATATGCTGGAAAGTCTTTATACCTTTTTCATTGGCAAATTTATTTTTTGTTACGATATGGGAATTAATAGCAGGAGCGATTTAATGAGTCAATATTTTATAAATATATACGATGCTGTTAAAACAATGATATCAGGAATGAGCTTAACTCTTGAGCATCTTAGAAAAAAGAAAGATTTAGTTGCAACATTGCAATATCCAAATGAAAAGTGGCCTCAGCCTGATAGAAATATAGGTTTTGAACACGAGGATTATAATGTTATAAGATCTAGACTGCATGTAGATATTGATGACTGTATTGGATGCCTACAATGTGAAAGAGCATGTCCAGTTGATTGTATAAAAATTGATACAATTAAACCTTCGAAAGGCGTTGAATTTGATTGTGGAGAAACATCAAATGATACTAGGAAAAAAATGATTGTTCCAAGATTTACGATAGATATGTCAGAATGCATGTACTGCAATCTATGTGTATACCCATGTCCTGAAGAGTGTATATATATGGTTGGTGGACCTAATGAACCTAAACATGATATTGATTATGAGTATAGCAAGTATGTAAAACATGATTTAGTTTTTGAGTTTTCCAATGTAACTGATCAGCAAATTGTTGATATTGGAGCGCAATCGTATTTAGATGAGAGAAATAGTAAAATAGAAAAAATCAATAAAGGAACTACTTTAAGAGGAAATGAACCGATAGAGTCTCCAGTTCCAGCAGCAGCAGCTCCAGCGGCAGCGGCAGCTCCAGCGGCAGCGGCAGCTCCAGTTCAAGCTTCTGATACACTTGATATAAAATGTTTAGACATTATAGAAGATAAGACATTAAAAACTCCTGCGAAGAAAGTCTTTTTTAAATCTAAAAGAGCAGGTGAGGATGATATAGTAAAAATTGATAAGGTTATAGCTGAGATAAGTAAAATTGATGGCTATACACCTGAATTAGAACAAAAGTTAAAGGAATTGTTATAATGCCATTTCCTATCCCAGATTTAGGACAAATTTTATTTTTTTCTATTATATTTCTTATAATACTATCTGCTTTTTGGGTCGTAGTATCTCCAAATCTTGTTCACTCTGCAGTTTCATTGCTATTTACTTTTTTTGGTGTGGCTGGATTATATGTTTTCTTGTATGCTGATTTCATTGCAGCTGCTCAGGTGATTATTTATGTCGGAGGTATTCTAGTATTAATTATCTTTGGTGTAATGTTAACAAATAAAATTGATGATCCTAATTTATCAAATCTAAGTAAAAATCAATTAGTTGCATCTATTTTTTGCCTTATTTTATTTTTTTTCCAAATGCAGATAATTTTTAATACTAATTGGTTTGCTGGTGAATTAATTACAAGGGATTCAACAGTTAATGATATTGGTATGCTACTTTTAACGACATATTTATTACCCTTTGAAGTTGTATCTGTATTGCTTTTAGCTGCATTAATTGGTGCAGCAATGTTATCTAGAAAGAAAATTAAATAATGAATTCATTAGAATCATACTTATTTGTATCATCGGTACTTTTTTCTTTTGGAATTTTTGCAGTAATTACTCGAAAAAATGCAGTTGCAATATTAATGGGTATAGAGCTTATATTGAATTCTGCTAATATAAATTTCATAGCATTTAATAGATTTGGAAATTTTGAAATATTAGATGGTCATATTTTTAGCATTTTTGTTGTTGTTCTAGCTGCAGCTGAGGCTGCAATAGCTTTAGCAATTATTATTAATTTATTTAAAAATATTGGTACGGTAAATGTTGATGAAGCTAAGGAATTAAAAGGTTAATGAATTATATGACGATTCAAATATTATCATTTTTATTTTTACCACTTCTTTCTTTTGTATTGTTGATTTTTGGTGGAAAATACTTTAAAGAAAAGTCTCACTATGTAGGCTTATCGCTAATTGGTTTAATGCTTGTAAGCGCATTAATGTTAATTTTAAATGCTGAGCCATACAACCATAATGATGGTACTTATATTAAATGGGTATTATATGATTCGTTCGAGTGGTTTTCTACTGGAAATTTTTCTGTATCACTTGGATATTTTGTTGATAATGTTACTACTATTATGTTGCTGGTTGTAGCATTTATAGGCTTTCTTGTTCATCTTTATTCATCAGAATATATGAAGGGTGATAAAAGATATTCACGCTATTTTGCTTTTCTTGGAATATTCATTTTTTCTATGAATGGTATTGTGCTAGCAGACTCTCTTATTATGATGTATGTATTTTGGGAATTAGTTGGTTTAAGTTCTTTCCTTCTTATTGGTTTTTGGTTTGAAAAAGATAGACCTCCTCTTGCTGCAAATAAAGCATTCCTAACTAATAGAGTAGGTGATATAGGAATGTTTATTGGTATTATGATACTATACTTTCATGTAGGTTCATTTAATATCAATGATATAATTAAAGGTGTATCTGATATGAGTACAGGTATTCTTACTGTAGCAGGATTATTAGTATTTATGGGTGCAGTTGGTAAATCTGCGCAATTTCCACTTCATATTTGGCTTCCAGATGCAATGGAAGGCCCGACACCTGTTAGTGCATTAATACACGCTGCAACAATGGTTGCAGCTGGTGTTTACATGACGTTTAGAATTTTCCCTTTTTTAACACCTGAAGCATTATCAGTAATTGCTATTATTGGTGCAATTACTGCGCTTATGGCTGCTATAACTGCAATAACTAGAAATGATATTAAAGCTGTTCTTGCATATTCCACTATTAGTCAGTTAGGATATATGATTATGGCCCTAGGTGTTGGTGCACCTGTTTATGCGCTATTTCACTTAGTGACACATGCTATGTTTAAAGCATGTTTGTTTTTATGTAGTGGCTCGGTTATTCATGCAATGCACCATTCTTTGCATCATTTAGATGATCATCATACAGATCCACAAGACATGAATAATATGGGAGGCTTAAAAGATAAGATGCCTATTACTCATGCAGCAATGCTGATATCTACACTTGCAATAGCAGGGGTACCATTTTTTTCAGGTTTTTTATCTAAAGATGGTATATTGGCAGCTGTTTTATCTTATTATTACAAGTATGATGGTTGGACAGTTTTTCTTCCTATAGCTGGATTTGGTGCAGCTATGATAACAGCTTTTTATATGTTTAGATTAATATTTAAAACATTTTATGGTAAACCAAAAAAGAAAGATATTTATAAACATATTCATGAGTCTCCTTTGCCTATGACAGTACCGCTAGTATTGTTGTCTGCTCTAAGTTTAGCTTTTGCTTTCACTGTAAATTTAAATCCATTGAAAAGTTCAGGTTGGTTCAAAGATTTAATTTATAAATATGGAAAAACACATAATTTTTTAAATATGAAATATGTAAATAAAGGTATTGAGGCAGCTCATTATGATGCTATGTATTTATCCTTGTTTGTAGCTTTTGTGGGAATACTTTTATCAATTATTATATATTACTTGCAAAGGTTAAATGCTGAAAAAATTTCTATATTATTTAATAAGTTGGGTCTTTATAGTTTATCAAGAAATAAATTTTATATTGATAAAATATATAATAAAATTTTATATACACCATTTATGAAGCAAACAAAATTAGCATCCTTTCTTGATTGGGATATTTATGATCAAAAAATTGTTGATGCTTGGGGATGGATAACATTGGGAATATCAAAAATATCTGGAAATGCCGACTATAATATTCTAGATCAAAAGATAATTGATGGTACATCACATCTGACAAATTTCACATCAAAAAAATTAAAGGTAATTCAATCAGGGATAATTCAGAATTATCTTTTAGGTGGTTTTATGTGTCTTGTAATTATATTCTTATTAATACAACAATTTAATTAGGGAGATTATGGAAAATTATATTTTATCATTATTAATATTTATACCAGTATTTGGGGCAATTTTGATGTTACCAGTATCAAAAGTATATGGTTCATCAAAATCTAAATATGTCGCTTTAGGTGCAACTGGGATTCAATTGTTACTAACAATATGGTTATATTGTAACTTTGATTCATCCGTTAGTGTTTTAAACTCACCATATACTATAAATGTACCTTGGATTGAACATTTTAATATATTTTACTATATAGGAGTAGATGGTCTTAGTATGCCAATGGTAATATTAACCGCATTGCTTTCATTGATATGTATAATAGTAAGTTGGAATATAGACAAGAGACCACTTGGTTATTTTTCTCTTTTTCTTTTATTAGATGCTGGTATGATGGGCGTATTTTTATCTTTAGATTTTTTCTTATTTTATATTTTCTGGGAAGTTATGCTACTTCCAATGTATTTTTTAATTGGAATGTGGGGTGGCCCTCAAAGGCACTATGCAGCTATTAAATTCTTTTTATATACTTTATTTGGTTCTGTATTTATGCTATTGTCAATGTTGGCGCTTTATTATTATACGACTCCTAATACTTTTAGTTTGACAACACTTATTATTGAAGCACCAAAGATTGATGCTACGCTATGGGGATTAGATATTAGATTTTTAATTTGGATTGGCTTGTTTATAGGTTTTGCTATAAAAGTTCCAGTTTTTCCATTTCATACGTGGTTACCATTGGCTCACGTTGAAGCTCCAACGGCTATCTCTGTAATTCTAGCTGGTGTTCTACTAAAAATGGGTACTTATGGCTTATTAAGGATTAGCTATCCTTTATTGCCATTTGAAGCAATAAATTTTGCCTATACCTTAGCAATACTTGGAGTAATCAATATATTATGGGGCGCAGTGAATGCTATTGCACAAATTGATATGAAGAAAATGGTTGCTTATTCTTCTGTAAGCCATATGGGTTATGTTATTTTAGGAATGGCTTCTGTTGTAAGTGAATCAAATGCTGGAGCACAGGCTGGTTTAAACGGAGCTATAATGCAAATGTTTAATCATGGAACAATTACTGCTATGTTGTTTATTTTAGTAGGTGTTCTTTATGATCAGGCTCATCATAGATGGATTGTTTTTCCTGATAATTATAAAGATCAAGAAGTGGCCGGAAAATTAGGCTTTGGTGGTCTAGCATCTAAAATGCCTGTCTTTAATGCATTGATTATAATAGCATTTTTTGCGGGCTTAGGTTTACCTGCTTTATCTGGTTTTATAAGCGAAGCATTATGTTTTATAGGAGGATTTAGTGCTTTTAGAACAATTACAATAATTGGAACCCTTGGTATTTTATTAAATGCAATTTATTTTCTTAGAGCATATCAGAGAGTATTCACTGGTAGTTTTAATAAAAAATATGATTACTTAAAAGATATATCAAAAAGAGAATTAATTACAGTTTTACCAATTACATTTTTTGTCTTTTTATTTGGTGTTTATCCTTCACCACTTATAAATATGATTAAACACTCAGTGCAAGATATAATTTCAATATTCCAGGCAGCAATGTAAATGCAAAATAATTTTCAAAGCTTAACATATTTTATTCCTGAAATTACGATTGTAATAACTCTATTACTTGCAATTGTTTCAGATTTATTTAATGAATTTAAAAAATATTCTTATTACTTAGTTTTATCTGGCCTTTTTCTTACAGGGTTGCTTTTATTTTTAGATAGTTCAACAAATGTATCTAAATATTTATTTAATGATATGCTATTATTTGATTCTGTATCTTATTATTTTAAGTGTATAATTTTGTTATCAACCTTTTCTATAATTTTAGTTTCTCAATATTCTAAAGAATTAGATGATGAGTATAGAGCTGAATATAATACTTTATTGCTTGTAGTATTATTAGGAATGTTTCTTATGACTAACTCAATAAATTTAATTATGATATACTTATCTTTAGAGTTAGTAAGTATTCCTTCTTATGTTTTAGCTGGTATATTAAAAAATGATAAAAAATCAAATGAAGCCTCTTTGAAATATGTTATTTTCGGATCATTTGCCTCAGGTTTAATGTTATTTGGTTTTAGTCTTCTATATGGATTATCTGGAACTTTAAATATATATGAGATACATGCATTTTTATTGAATGTAAATAACCCGACTGCTGTTTTATTTTCTATTTTATTGATTTTAGCAGGTTTTGGATATAAAATTTCTATGGTTCCATTCCATTATTGGACTCCGGATGTTTATGAAGGATCACCTACAACTGTAACAGCTTTTTTATCTGTTGCTCCAAAAGCAGCTGGTTTTGCATTAATGTTACGCTTTTTCTTAAATCTATTTACAATCGAAGGAGACTTTTTATCTAGTACCCCATTGTTGGGTATAGATTGGCCATTATTGCTTGCAATTTTATCTGCCATTACGATGACTGTTGGAAATATACTGGCATTAAGACAAGAGAATGTTAAAAGAATGCTTGCGTATTCAACAATATCTCATGTTGGCTTTATGCTTATGGCTATTTGTACTTTAACTCCAGTTGCTTTAACAGGCATAGCTTTTTATTTGCTTATGTATTCATTTATGAATTTATCTGCTTTTTATATGGTCATTTATATGTCAAATAATTATAAAGCACAAACAATAGATGATTGGAAAGGAATTGCCTTTAAAACTCCAGTTTTATCTGCTTTTACAGTATTAAATATGGTATCATTAGCTGGTCTTCCACCAACTTCAGGGTTTATTGGGAAAGTTTATTTATTTAGAGGTCTATTTTTTGATCAAGAATTTTATTGGCTTGGAATTATAGCCGTATTAAATAGCGTTGTATCGCTTTATTATTATTTTAAAATTGTTAAAGCTATGTACTTTTTTGAAGATGATAATAAAAAATATAAAAAACCAAATCCTGTTATTTTTTGGTCAATTATAATTTTATCTTCTCAAAATGTATTGTTTTATTTTTATTGGTCTGGTTTATATAAATATCTTGAGGGAGTATTTAATCTTTAATGGAAAAATCAATTAAAGAATCTCAAGTTATAATGCATGAGCTAGTACTTCCTAATGATACTAATGTTTTAGGAAATGTTCATGGTGGCAGAGTTATGTGTTTAATGGATATATGTGCTGCAATGTCAGCATATAAACATGCTAGACAACCTGTTGTTACTGCCTCTGTTGATAGGTTAGATTTTTTAGCATCTGCGAAAAAAGGGGATATTCTAATTTTGAAATCTTCAGTTAATTATGCTCATAGAACTTCTATGGAAATAGGAGTTAGGATAGATGCTGAGAGTCCTTTGACTGGTGAAATAAGTCATACAGCAACAGCATATTTAACATTTGTAGCAATTGATAATAATAATAAGCCATCAAAAATACCAAAAATAAAACCCGAAACTAATGATGAAAAACGAAGGTATGATAGAGCAAAAGAAAGACACCTTCAAAGAAGAAATAATAGAATTAAATGAAATTAGTAAAGATTAAAAAAGGTCATAACCTGAAAATTTCAGGTATCCCTAAAAGTGAGATTTTAAATGTCTCTGAATCAAATTATGTTACTTTTCATCCATCTAGATTTAAATCATTTAAAACTAAGTTGTTAGTTAAAGAAAGTGAATATGTAAAAGTTGGTACTCCAATTTTCTTTGATAAAAATAATTCTGAAGTTATGTTTGTATCTACAGTTTCAGGAAGTGTAAAAGAAATTATTTATGGAGATAGAAGATCTGTAGTGTCAATTGTTATTGAAAATGATAAAAAATATGAATCGTTTCCATTGAAAATTAATAAATCAAAAGAAACTTTATTAAATTCAGGCTTATGGTCTTTAATTAGACAAAAACCATTTTCTAAGATTCCTGATTCTAAATCTATACCAAAATCTTTTTTTATATCAAGCGTTCCTACGGAGCCTTTTGCAGTAGATAATAATTTTTTATTTAAAAATATTGATAACCATCTTCAAAAAGGGGTTGATATACTTAAAGAAATTTTTAATTGTGATGTAAATATGGGCGTTTCTGATAAGTCGGAATTTTTAAAGTTAAAAAATATTAATTTTTATAAAATAAATTCATTGCATCCAGCTGGTAATGTTGGAGTCCAAATTCATCATATTGATCCAATTAAAAACTCAGATGATACCAGGTGGTATTTATCAATGCAAGATTTAAATAGAATAGGATACTATTTTGAAAAAAATAAGCATTTTAATTATAAATATTATTCTCTAGGTGGAAATGGTGTTCTTAATGCTTCATATTATAAAACTTTAATTGGTACACCTATTAAAGAAATTGCTGATTTTTCAAATAAGGATATAAGATTTATATCAGGAGATGTTTTGAGTGGCTGCGAAGTTTTACAAGAAAATTCAATTGACTACTTTGATGAAGTTTTATCAGTTATTGTAGTTTCTAAGACAAGAGAGTTTTTAGGTTGGTTAAAACCAGGAATTGACAAATACTCACTTACTAAAACATTTTTATCAAAAATAATATCAAATAATAAGTCAAAGCTTAATACACATTTAAATGGAAGTGTTAGAACAATTATACCTATGGGTAATTGGGAGTCGGTTTTACCGATGAATATATATCCTGAATATCTAGTTAAAAGTATACTTTGTAAAGATATAGATATGATGGAGAAATTAGGTATATACGAATCTTCTCCAGAAGATTTTGCGCTTTGCTCTTTTATTTGTCAATCTAAAGTTGAAGTATCTAAAATCATTCAAGATGGCTTAGATCTTATTGAAAAGGAAATCTAATGTTAAGAAAATTATTAGATAATATAGAAAAAACAATACTTAGTAATGATAAGCTTAAAAAATTTCATCCTTTATACGATGGTTTAGATACATTTTTATATTCTCCTAATACTCAGACCTCTAATGCCCCATATGTTAGAGATTCTATTGATTTAAAAAGAACAATGATTATTGTTGTGTTGGCTTTATTACCATCTTTTATATTTGGTACTTACAATGTAGGTTTACAGTCTCCAGAAATGACCTCAAATTCATTCTTTGATTGTTTTATTTTTGGTTTATATAAAGTATTACCAATGTATATGGTTGTTTTCGCAGTTGGTGGTTTGTTTGAAGGTCTATTTGCTGTTGTTAGAAAACATGAAATAAATGAAGGATTCCTTGTAACTGGTTTTTTAATACCATTAACTATGCCACCTACAGTACCCTTGTGGATGTTGGCATTGGCAACAATTTTTGGAGTAGTTATTGGAAAAGAAATTTTTGGAGGTACTGGATATAATATTTTTAATCCTGCATTAACAGCGCGTGCTTTTTTATTCTTTGCATATCCATCAAAAATGTCAGGAAATATACCATGGATATTCCCTGCTGATGGTTTATCAAAAGCAACTCCGTTGCTAGAGACATCTTCTAATCTACCACTTTCTTACTCATGGTCTGATATGTTTTTTGGATATATCCCAGGTTCTTTAGGTGAAACGTCAACTTTGGCTATTTTAATTGGTGCATTTATACTTATTGTAACTAAAATAGGAAGTTGGAGGACAATGTTAGCGACAACAATTGGTATGATTGTAACATCATTATTCTTAAATCAGATAGGTAAAATTGATGGAACTGGTCCAATGCTAGATATTTCTCCTGCCTATCATTTTGTAATGGGTAGTTTTGCTTTTGGTATGGTCTTTATGGCAACTGACCCTGTATCAAGTGCTCAAACAAATACAGGTAGATGGTATTATGGTTTATTAATAGGATTCATGGTTGTTATTATAAGATGTATAAATCCAGCTTATCCTGAAGGCATGATGTTAGCAATACTTTTTGCGAATGCTTTTGCACCGTTATTTGATTATAACGTAATACAAACTCACATCAAAAAACGACAATTAGTAAATGAAAAATAAATATATATTTATATTATCTCTTACCTTTTTATCTAGCCTATTACTTTCTTTATTTTCGGAAGGATTGAAAGAAAAAACATTGTTTAATAAAGAATTAGATAAAAAGAAAAATTTACTTCAAACAATTGGTATAGATACTAAAGTTATGAAAGTAGAAGAAATTATAAAATCATTTAAAGATAATATATCTGAAATCACTTTGGATACTGATGGTAATATTCATTCAGATATTAATCACAATCAATTTCAGGTTATTGAAGATAATTCAACAGGAGAACTTAAATATTATGTCAATGAAATAGAGTATTTACCAGCTTTTTCATCAACTACAATGAATGCTTTTATATTACCTATATCAGGAAAAGGTTTATGGTCTTCTTTATACGGTTATTTTGCAATTGACAATAAAAATTATTCTACTGTAAAAGGGATTACATTTTACCAACATGGTGAAACACCAGGCTTAGGAGCTGAAATAGCTAAAGATTGGTTTAAATCAAGTTTTATTGGAAAAGAGATTTATTCAGATAATAATATTAAATCTATTTTGGTTTTAAAGGCTGGTCAGGCAGATCCAGACAATCTATATGAAGTTAATGGTATTAGTGGTGCAACAATTACAGGTAGAGGTGTAGAGGTATTATTGAAAAGAGATTTGTTAAGGTATGAAAATTATTTTAGGAATAATAGATGAATAAAAAAATATTTATAGATCCTCTTATTGATAATAATCCCATAAGTAGGCAAGTTCTAGGTATTTGTTCTGCCTTGGCGGTAACTGTTAAGCTTGAACAAGCATTTGTTATGACTTTAGCTTTAACTTTTGTTGTAACTATGTCAAACGTTATAATATCAATGTTAAGAAATTATATACCATCAAGTATCAGAATTATTGTTCAATTAACTGTGATATCAACACTTGTTACTTTAATAGATAAAGCATTGGCTGCGTATATGTATGACTTAAGTAAATCTTTGTCTGTTTTTATTGCTCTAATAGTTACTAATTGTATTGTAATGGGGAGAGCAGATGGTTTTGCAATGCAAAATAATATTAAAGACTCATTTATGGATGGAATAGGTAATGGTCTTGGGTATGGTTTGATGCTAATTTTAGTTGCTTTTTTTAGAGAATTATTTGGGTTTGGAACAGTGTTTGACTACAGGGTGTTACCTGAAGCATTTAATAATGGTTTGATGATTTTAGCTCCTGGTGCATTTATTATATTAGGTTTAATTATATGGGCACAAAGGTCTATGACATCATTTGTAGAGGAATAGTATGGATATAATTGTTAATTATTTAAGTTTAGCTACAAAGTCTATATTTATAGAAAATATTTTACTTGCATATTTTCTGGGCATGTGTTCCTTTTTGGCAATTTCAAAAAATGTTGAAGCATCAAAAGGAATGGGTAAGGCAGTTATCTTTGTTAATGGACTAACTGTTCCTTTGAATTGGGTTATAAATACATATTTATTGAAAGATGGTGCACTATCATGGACAGGTATTAATGCTTTAGCACAAGTTAATTTAGATTTTTTGAGGATTTTATGTTTTATTGCAACAATTGCAGCCTTAGTACAGTTTGTTGAAATGTTTATTGATAAATTTAGTCCAACTTTATATAATTCTCTTGGAATTTTTCTACCCCTTATAACAGTTAACTGCTCTATACTAGGTGCATCTATATTTATGAATGAAAGAGGTTATACATTCGGTGAATCTATTGTATTTGGATTAAGCTCAGGTGTTGGATTTTATTTAGCTATAGTTACAATGGCAGCTATACGTTTTAAATTGAGATATTCAAATGTTCCAGATGGTTTGAAGGGGCTTGGCATAACAATGATTTTAACCGGTTTATTATCAATGGCATATTTAGCATTCTCAGGTATCCAATTATGATATTAACAACATCAATAGTATCAATTGTAGTTTTTTCATTAATAATTTTATTCCTTGTGATTTTATTAGGAGTTGCAGAAAAAAAACTATTACCCCAGGGAGACGCTAAGATTCTTATTAATGGAGATAGTGAAAAATCTCCTTTAGTAAAACCTGGAGGTTCTTTATTATCATCTTTATCAGGGCAGAATATATTTATTCCTTCTGCTTGTGGTGGAGGTGGAACATGTTCTCAATGCAAATGTCAGGTATTAAATGGTGGAGGTGATATATTGCCTACTGAGGTCTCACATTTTTCAAGATCTGAAATTAAAGATAATTACAGATTAGCATGTCAGGTGAAAGTTAAGGGTGATATGGAAATTAAAATTCCTGATGAAATATTTAATATTAAAAAATGGCAATGTACAGTGAAAAGTAATAATAATGTTGCTACGTTTATAAAAGAATTAGTTCTTGAGCTTCCTGAAGGAGAAATTTTAGATTTTGAATCCGGTGGATATATTCAAATAGATATTCCAAAATATGAATTCAAATATTCAGAATTTGATGTTGAGGATGAGTATAGAGGAGATTGGGATAAGTTTAAGATGTGGGATTTATTAGCAAAAAATGATAATCCTGAAGAATTTAGAGCTTATTCAATGGCAAATCATCCTGCAGAAGGTAATATTGTAATGTTAAATGTTAGGATTGCGCATCCTCCACCAAATAAATGGGATGCTCCACCAGGAATTGCTTCTTCTTATATATTTAATTTAAAACCAGGTGATAAGGTTACAATCTCAGGACCTTATGGTGAATTTTTTATTAAGGATACAGAAAGAGAAATGGTTTATATCGGAGGTGGTGCAGGTATGGCTCCATTAAGATCTCATTTATTTCATCTTTTTCATACTTTGAAAACTGGTAGGAAAGTTTCATATTGGTATGGTGCAAGATCAAAAAGAGAAATGTTTTATGATGATCATTTTAAAAAAATTCAAGAAAAATTTCCAAATTTTAAATACAATGTTGCCTTATCAGATCCTTTACCTGAAGATAACTGGAATGGATATCAAGGTTTTATACACCAAGTTGTTCATGATAATTATTTAAGCACACATGATGATCCAACAGAAATAGAGTATTATATGTGTGGTCCTCCAATGATGAATGCTGCATGTTCTAAAATGCTAGATGATTTAGGTGTAGATAAAGAAATGATCGACTTTGATGATTTTGGATAAAATTAAATACTCCTTTATTCTTTTATTTTCATTTTTATTCCTATTTAATTCATGCTCTAATTCTAATACTGCTATAAACGGTTACACTATGGGTACTACTTACAGTATTAAAATATATAGTGAAGAATTTATAAATAGTATAGATTTAAAGGAATCAATTGAATATAAATTAAATTATCTTAATTCTATTTTTTCTACTTATAGCAATTCAACTGAAATAAGTAAGATTAATTTATCTAAATCAAAAAAAATTAATTTATCAGATGATTTAGCTTTTGTATTAAAGAAAGCACTTTATTATTCACAATTATCAGATGGTCTTTATGATCCAACAGTTTTTCCATTAGTTGACCTATGGGGTTTTGGTCCAACAAATATAAATTCAAAACCAAATAAAAATAAGATTAATGACTTATTGAAAAATATTTCTTATAAGTATATATCATTAAATGAAAAGGAATTATTGCTAAGCAATTCTAATCTATATATTGATTTAAATTCAATCGCTAAGGGTTATGCAGTTGATTCCATATCAAATCTTTTGTTAAATATGGGTTTTTCTGATTTTATGGTTGAAATAGGTGGAGAAGTTAAATGTATTGGTGAAAATAATAAAAATAAATGGATTATTGGAATTATAAATCCAAAAGATGAAAATAATTTAATTAAAACTAATCTTAAAAATATGTCTATAGCAACTTCAGGTAATTACAATAACTATTTAATATATGAAGATATTCGATATCCTCATATAATTAATCCAAAAACTGGTTGGCCAATTAATAATAATATTATAAGCGCAAGTGTTATTACAGAAAACTGTATTGATGCAGATGCAATTGCTACAATATTGATGCTTTTACCATATGATGAGGGGATAGAACTTGTCAATAATATGAATAATGTTGAATCCTTATTATTTATAGATAATAATAATGAAATAACTATGTTAAAGAGTAAAGATTTTGATAAATATATACACTAATTTAATTTTTCAAACATTTATACTTGTCTATTAGAGAACATGTGCATGGATTTTCTGTTGTTCCACATGTCGATTTTAAAGCTTTTTTATTTATTAAATATCCAATGCTCATTATTAAAAAAATAAATAGTATAAATATAGTCGCAATAAATATTGTTAGAATCATGTTAAAAATTACTAAATTTATATTGTTATTTTCTATTCAAATAAATGCAAGTTATTAAAAATATATTAATCTTATCTTTTTTAGGGATTTTATTACCAGGTGATTATCATGCATCAGAAGCTGGTGTTCACTTACATGAGCATCTTCATATTGATGGCTCAAATATTAGTTTGTTATGGTTAATTCCTTTTATTGGTATTTTATTTTCTATAGCAATTTTCCCATTGGTTATGCCGAAATATTGGCATCATAATTATGGTAAAATATCTCTTTTCTGGGGTTCAGCATTTATTATTTCATTTACGACTTATTTTGGCATGGAATCAATGAAGTTTTATTTATTAGAAGTCTATTTAAAAGAGTTTCTTCCATTTATTGTTATTTTAATCGCATTATTTACTGTTTCTGGGGGAGTTCTGATTTCTGGCAATATGAAAGGTACGCCGATTATTAATACTTTAATTTTATTTATCGGCACTATATTAGCATCATGGATGGGAACTACAGGCGCATCAATGTTATTAATAAGACCACTAATTAAATCAAATAATGAAAGAAAAAACAAAGTTCATATTTTTGTATTTTTTATATTTTTAGTTTCAAATATTGGAGGTGCTTTAACGCCACTTGGTGATCCCCCTTTGTTTTTAGGTTTTTTAAAGGGTGTTGACTTTTTTTGGACAACTAAAACCTTATTGTTACCTATGATTACTGTTGCTATACCATTATTCATTATATTTTATATTTTTGATTCTTATTTATATAAAAAAGAAAATCTTGAATATGATAATAATAAATTGAATATAAAAATATCTGGGAAATCTAATTTAATATTAATTTTATTTATAATTTTAACTGTTATAATTAGCGGTGTTTGGAAATCAGATTCTTCAGATAAATTGAATTGGTTTATAGAATATGGCGGTGAATGTATAATGACTTATGGAACATTATTTCAATTATGCTCATTATTGCTTATTTCATTTATATCCCTCAAAATTACTCCAGATAATATTAGAAAAGAAAATGATTTTACATGGGAACCTGTAAAAGAAGTATTTAAATTGTTTGCAACAATATTTATAACAATGGTTCCTGCTATTGCAATGCTTAAATCTGGTTTAAATGGACCATTAAACCCTGTTATTTCAATGTTAACAGACAGTAATGGAGAAAGTATTAATATAATGTATTTTTGGATTACTGGAGGTTTATCAAGCTTTCTTGATAATGCACCAACATATTTAGTATTTTTTAATACAGCTGGAGGTAATCCGACTTATTTGATGAACGAAGGTTCAATGACTTTGGCAGCAATTTCTGCTGGGGCTGTTTTTATGGGTGCTATGTCGTATATAGGTAACGCTCCTAATTTTATGGTTAAATCAATTGTAGAAGAAAATAAAATTAATATGCCAAGCTTTTTTGGTTATATGTTATGGTCGATTGTTTTCCTTGTTCCTATATTATTGATTTACTCATTTATTTATTTTTAATTTGTTATGCTTGATTGGAATTTATTAGATAAAGTAATTAGAGCTAGTAAAAAAATCTTTTTAACTACTCATGTTAATCCAGATGCTGATGGTCTAGGATCAGAGTTAGCAATGTATTATTATTTAAAAGGTTTAAACATAGATTGTAAAATTATAAATGCCTCTAAAACTCCATCTTATCTTAAATTTTTAGACCCAGAGGATGTAATTGAAGTATGGGATAAAAAAAAACATTCTGCATGGATAGCAAATGCTGATACCTCTATAGCTTTTGACATAGGTGATTTTAAAAGAATGAACGATTTGAGCTTAGTTATTAAAGAACACAATATATATTCAGTTATTATAGATCATCATCCTTATGACGCAGATTTTTTTGATTTAGTATTAGTAGATATAAAAATTGCAGCAACAGGATATATGGTATGGTCATATCTTCAACATTGTGATTTTACTAATTACAATAATATATCACTTGAAGCTTTATATTCAGCGTTAATAACTGATACTGGTTCATTTAGATTTAACAATACTAACTCTGATTGTCATAATATGGCAGCATTTTTACTTGATAAGGGTGTTAAACCATATAATGTTTATGAAAAAATATATGAAAGAAGAAGTTTGTTCCAGATAAAATTATTATCTGAATCGATCAAAAATTTGAAGTTTAATTTTAATAATGAAGTATGTGGTGTAATTATTTCTAAGGCTGTTCAAGATAATGCTGGAGCTAATTATGAACATGTTGAAGGTTTTACTGATTTTTTTAGATCTATTGAGGGCGTTCAAATTGCATATTGTATTGTTGAGCAAGACTATTCTTTTAGAATAAATTTTAGATCTAGGGGGAAATATATTATAAATGATATTGCCAAATCATTTGGAGGTGGTGGACATAAATTAGCTGCAGGAGCAACCGTTAAAAATTTAAGTGGAAGTGAAATTGAAGATAAAATTCTAAATAAATTAAAAAGGAAAATAGATGTCAATTAAATCAGATAAATGGATAAAAAAAATGTCAACTAATGAAGGAATGATAAAACCATTTGTTGAAAACAATATTAGAAAAGATGTTATTTCATATGGATTATCTTCATATGGTTATGATATTAGAGTTTCTGATGAGTATAAGATTTTTACAAATATTAATAATAGTGTCATTGATCCTAAAAAATTTGATGATAAATCTTTTATAAATTTTAAAGGAGATGTTTGTGTTGTTCCAGCAAATAGCTTTGCTTTGGCTCGAAGTATTGAATATTTTAAAATACCAAGAAATGTTCTTACAATTTGTTTAGGTAAATCAACATATGCTAGGTGCGGAATAATTGTTAATGTAACACCTTTTGAGCCAGAATGGGAGGGTTATGTGACGTTAGAAATTTCTAATACAACTCCTTTACCTGCAAAAATATATTCAAATGAGGGTTTATGTCAGGTTATATTTTTTGAATCAGATGAAGATTGCAATATTTCATATAAGGATAAATCTGGGAAATATCAATCACAAACAGGGATAACATTACCAAAGTTATAAATGAAGATTATAATTGCAAAAAATGCTGGTTATTGTTTTGGAGTACGAGATGCTGTTAATATGGCAAATGATATTGCTAAAAAAGAAGGCAATGTTTATATGTTAGGTGATATTGTGCATAATGAAAGAGTTGTTGATGATTTAAATAATGCAGGTGCTAAGGTTGTAAATTCTTTAAAAGATGTACCTGAAAATGGCACGGTTTTATTTAGAGCACATGGTACAAAGAATGATATCTGGGAAGAGGCAGAAAAAATGTCTTTAAGCATTAAAGATGCAACATGCCCCTTAGTACATAAAATTCATGAAGATGTTAGAAATCTTTATAAAGAAGGTAGGAAAATTATTGTTATAGGCGATCATGGACATGATGAAGTAGTTGCTATAGCTGATCAAGCTAAAAATACTATTGTAATATCAAATCCAGAGGAGGCGCTTGATTTAAAAAGAATTAGAAAAGCAGGAATTGTATGTCAATCAACCCAGGCAATTGAGAATGTTCAAGAAATTATTAATATATTAATGACAAAAATTTTTGATTTAAGATTTGTAAACACAATATGTTATCCAACTAAAAGAAATCAAGAGCAAATTAAAGATTTAGCTAAGATTGTTGATATCATGATTATAATTGGATCATTTACGAGCGCTAACTCTAAAAGATTAACATCGCTTTCAAAAGATCTAAATAGTAATACATTTCAAGTTACAGGAGAAGAGGATTTGAAAGAAAAATGGTTCGAAAATTGTAGTAGTGTTGGAATAAGCGCAGGTGCATCTACTCCAGATTATTTAATTAAAAATATAAAAAATAAAATAAAAAGAATGGGACAGGTAATATGAAAAAAAATACTTTTGAATTAAAAATTGGATTAGCAGAAATGTTAAAAGGTGGAGTTATAATGGACGTTACTAATTCTACACAGGCTAAAATAGCAGAAAATGCCGGTGCTTGTGCTGTAATGGCATTAGAAAGAATTCCTTCTGATATCAGGGCAGATGGCGGAGTTTCAAGAATGTCAGATCCAAAAATGATAAAAGAAATACAAAAATGTGTTTCTATACCAGTGATGGCAAAATGTAGAATTGGACATTTTGCTGAAGCTCAAGTATTACAAACATTAGAAATTGACTTTATTGATGAAAGTGAAGTTTTAACACCAGCAGACAATGCTAGCCATATTTATAAACATGATTTTAAAGTTCCATTTGTTTGTGGCGCAAGAAATTTAGGTGAAGCTTTAAGAAGAATCGATGAGGGTGCTGCAATGATAAGAACAAAGGGAGAAGCAGGTTCTGGGAATATAGTGGAAGCAGTTACACATATGAAAACTATAGTTAGTGAAATTAATCATGCAATATCATTATCTGATAAAGATCTTAAATCATACTCAAAAGAAATTAATGCTTCTTATGATATGTTATTATTAACAAAAAAGAAAAAAGGTTTGCCAGTACCTAATTTTAGTGCAGGAGGGATAGCTACGCCTGCAGATGCCTCGCTTATGATGCAACTTGGCGCAGAATCAGTTTTTGTTGGTTCAGGAATATTTAAATCTAAAGATCCAGAAAGTACAGCTAAAGCAATTGTACAAGCTACAACTTTCTATGATGATGCGAATGTTGTTTGTAAGGTTTCAACAGGACTTAAGAAAGCAATGGATGGTTTAGATATATCAGAAATTCCAGAGGATCAATTACTTCAAAAAAGAGGATGGTAATGACGATTGGTGTTTTAGCTCTACAGGGTGATTTTTCTTTGCATTCTAAAATATTGGATAGATTAAATGTTAAAAATATTTTAGTTAGAAAAAAAGAAGATTTTGATAATATTAATGGTCTAATTATTCCGGGAGGTGAATCGACAGTTTTATCATTATTAATTAAAAAATTTAATTTATTTAATAAAATAAAAAACTTTTCTAAAAGTCATTGTGTTTATGGAACTTGTGCTGGTGCTATCCTTATGTCTAAAAAATGTGATGATAATAAGATTAATACATTAAGCCTTATAAATATTAAGAGCTTTAGAAATTTTTATGGAAGACAAATAGATTCTTTTACTAAAAATATAACTATTAATTTTTTAAAAAAGAAGATTAATGTATCATTTATAAGAGCTCCAAAATTTGATTGTTTATCTAATGATTTAGATATTCTAGGGAAAGTTGGAGATAATCCTGTTTTAATAAAAAAAGAGAATATGCTTGTATCATCTTTTCATCCAGAATTATCAAATAGTACTGAAGTTCATAAGTATTTTATAAATATGGTAAAAAATAATGTTTAAAGTTTTAGATAAAATCAATAATCCTAATGATATTAAAAAATTATCAATAAATGAGCTAAAATTATTGTCAGGAGACGTATCTAGCTATATTCATGATATAGTTACTGATAAAGGTGGTCATTATTCATCTCCATTAGGAGCTGTTGATTTGACAATTGCATTACATTATGTGTATAATACTCCTATCGATAAATTGATTTGGGATGTAGGGCATCAAGCTTATGCTCATAAAATATTAACTGACAGAAAAAAAGAATTTAAAAGTATTAGACAATATGATGGAATTAGTGGTTTTTTAAAAATTGATGAAAGTAAATATGATAGTTTCGGAGCTGGACATGCAAGTACATCGATATCAGCAGGCTTGGGTTTTGCTCATTCTAGAGATAAGGATAATAAAAACCATCAAGTTGTTTCTGTAATTGGTGATGGTGCTATGACAGGAGGTCTTGCATACGAAGGGTTGAATAATTTGGGATTTCATAAAACACAGCTAACAGTAGTATTAAATGATAACTCTTATTCTATATCAGAAAGTGTTGGGGCACTATCCAAATATTTAACAAGAATTGTTACAAATCCAACGTATAATAAATTAAGAAAAGATATATGGAATTTAACGGATAAAATCCCAACAATTTCAAGTCCTATTAAAAAGATTATTAAAAAAACTGAGGGAAGCTTAAAAGCATATCTTACTCCAGGAATATTGTTTGAAGAACTTGGTCTAAGATATATTGGGCCTATTGATGGGCATGATATAGAAAATATGATTAAAGTTTTTGAATCTATAAAAAAAATGAATACTCCAGTACTTCTTCATGTGCATACTAACAAATCTAAAGGCATAAATATTGGTGATAAAGATGCTATTAAATACTATAGTTTGTCTGGCAAAAACTCAACTATAGTTAAAGATAAAATTACTTATTCAAAATTACTTGGTAAGGGATTATCTATGATTGGCGAGGATTTTTCCTTTGAATGCGTAACAGCTGCTATGGGTATTGGTACAGGATTAGAAGAATATTATAAAAAATATAAGGATAGATATATTGATGTTGGTATAGCTGAAGAACACGCACTTACTTATGCGGCTGGACTTTCTGCTGATGGAAAAATGCCTGTTATAGCAATATATTCAACATTTATGCAGCGAGCTTATGATTGTGTTCTGCATGATTTTGCACTTCAAAATTTACCTGGATTAATTTGTATGGATAGAGCAGGGCTTGTTGGAAATGATGGTCCAACGCATCATGGTGTTTTTGATATAAATTTTTTATCATCTATCCCTGGTTTAATATTAACGGCCCCTAAAAATGGTTCAGAATTTTTAAATTTAATTTATACTGCTATAAAAAATAGATTATTGCTATCAATAAGATATCCGAAAGATTATACAGAAATTAATGATAATCATAATTTTGAAGAGTTGCAAATTGGTAGTTGGGATTATATTCAAAAAAATGATTCAAAAATTTGTATTTTAACATTTGGTAGAATGATAGATCATTCTGTTCAAGCTTCAAAAAAATTAACTAGAGATTTTAATATAGAAATAACTATAATTAATTGTAGATTTATTAAGCCAATTGATGAGAATATGTTAAAAAAATTAGTTAACAATCACGATACATTTATTACGATAGAAGAAGGTATGTTAAGAGGAGGTTTTGGTTCATCAATATTGGAGTATTTTTCTAAAAATAATATTAGTAATACTTTGAAAATGATTGGTATTGATGATAATTTTTCTAAACATGGATCTAATAGTGAATTGTTTAAAGATGAAGGTTTAGATGTGGATAGTATAGTTAATGTTATTAAAGAAAGTGCTAATGTCAAATAAGGATATAAAGAATAAATATAATAGTATATCTGGTAAAGAAAATAAAACTTATTACCGACCAGATAATGATAATTCTGAATATAAACAAAGTTTAAATAATCCAGGTGAATATCCATATACACGTGGAATACATGACAATATGTACCGTGGTAAATTATGGACGATGCGACAGTTTGCTGGTTTTGGTAAGCCTGAGGAAACTAATAAAAGATTTAAATTTTTGTTAAAAGAAGGACAAACAGGCTTGTCAGTAGCATTTGATATGCCAACATTAATGGGTTATGATCCTGATCATGATTTTTCATTAGGTGAAGTAGGACATTGTGGTGTTTCTATATCTAACTTGAAAGATATGGAGCGACTTTTCGATGGTATTGATTTAACAAAGGTAAGTGTATCAATGACAATTAATGGTCCTGCAATAGTAGTTTTTGCATTTTATGTTGCCTTAGCAATAAAAAGGAATAATGATTTAAGTTTATTATATGGAACTTTACAAAATGATATATTGAAAGAATATATTGCACAAAAAGAATGGATATACCCTCCCAAGGAGTCTATGAGAATTATAACTGATATGGTTTCTTATTGTAAAGAAAATCTTCCTAATTATAATACGATATCAATTAGCGGTTATCATATAAGAGAAGCAGGTTCAACAGCACAGCAAGAATTAGCATTTACTTTAGCTAATGGGTTTACTTATGTTGATTATTGTATAAATGCTGGCTTGGATGTTGATGATTTTGCACCAAGATTATCATTTTTCTTTAATGCTCATTCAGATTTTTTTGAAGAAATTGCTAAATATAGAGCTGCAAGAAAAATTTGGTCTAATATTATGAAAGTTAAATATAAAGCAAAAAATCCTAAATCATTAAAATTACGTTTTCATACACAGACTGCAGGTTGTTCATTGACAGCTCAACAACCAGAAAACAATATAACTAGAACTTCTTTTCAAGCACTTTCTGCTGTTCTTGGAGGCACTCAATCATTGCATACTAATTCTATGGATGAAACTCTTGCATTACCATCGGAAAAAGCTGCTGAAATTGCTTTAAGGACACAGCAAATATTAGCTCATGAAACAGGTGTTGCTAATGTAGCTGATCCACTTGGTGGTTCTTGGTATATTGAGAAGTTAACACAGAATATGGAAAAAGATGTATTGGATTACTTTCAGAAGATAGATGAACTTGGTGGAGTTATCGAATGTATAGAATCTGGATATTTACAAAAGGAAATAGCTGATTCATCAGCAATTCTTAATGAAAAAATTGATTTAAAAGAAAGAGTTATTGTAGGAATGAATAAATATGAAAATAAAGATGAAAAAATTACAATACCAATTCTTAAGATTTCAAAAAAAGTTGAAGATGACCAAGTTGAATTTGTTAAAAAAATAAGATTAGAAAGAAATAATGAATTAGTTGGTATAAAACTTAAAAAAATTGAAGAAACATCTAAAACTCATGATAATTTACTTTATCCTATTATTGATGCAGTTTTAGAGTATGCCACGTTAGGTGAAATCGTTGAATCAATGAAAAATGTTTTCGGAGACTGGCAGGAGAAATCTATTATATGAGTAATAACTATACAATTGGAGTTGAAGAAGAGTATATGCTCTGTGATAATACTGGTGATTTAATTAATAAAGCTAACTTTTTAATGGATAATATCGATGATAATCTGAAAGATAGATTTAGTTACGAGTTAATATTATCAGAATTTGAGTCAAATACATCAATTAATGATAATTTATCAGATTGCATGAAAGAAATATCTTTATTAAGAAATACGGTCAAAAATATTGCTTTAAGTGATAATTTTAGAATTGGTATTAGTGGAACACATCCTACAGCTAGAACAGATAATCAAACTTTTGTTGAAAATGATTCATATAATTGGGTCTCAGATGAATTAAAATATTACGCAACAAAAAATATAACATTTTCAATACACGTTCATATTGGTTTAGATGATAAGGATAAATTAATTAAAGTTACTAATACATTAAGAAGGTGGATTGCACCACTTTTAGCATTGTCAGCAAATTCACCTTTTTTTGAGGGACAAGACACTGGCATGTTATCCTCAAGAACATTCCAGTTTGGTTTGTTTCCTAGAACAGAAATACCTTCTTTTTTAAAATCTTATAAAGATTATGAAGATTTAATAGATAAATATATAAAGACAGAAACTATTTCAAAGCCTCGTCAAATATGGTGGAAAATAAGACCTCATTATGAATTCAATACAATTGAATTTAGAGTTTGTGATGTTCAAAGATCATTAAAAAATACTCAAATGATTATAGGAATAGTTCAATCATTAGTAAGAACAATTGTAAAAAATAATGATTATGATTTTGATTATTGTTATGAGCATTTAACAGATGCGCTTTGGAAAGCGTCAGCTAAGGATTTTTCGACAAATATCATTGATCCTTATAATAATAAAATTGTTTCAATGAAAGAAATGATAAATACTATGATTTTATATTGCAAGGATTCCCTTGAATATTTTGGAAATAGTCACATTATTAATACCGTTAATGAAATTTTAAAAAATGGTACTGAAGCTAATATGCAGCTTAGTATTTATAATAAGCATGGTTTTAAAAAATTAAAAAAATATTTAATGAGTACTGTAGAGTATAATTTATAAAAAGGAGATTAGATGTCAAGGAAAATAGTTCACGTTGTAGGAACAGGAACAATTGGAGAGCCTTTAATAGGATTATTATGTGATTTTAAGGATAAACTAGGTATTGATGAGGTAACATTTCATAAAAACACACCTTTGACAACAGATAGATCAAAGGTTCAAAATCTTATTAAGAAAAGAGGAGCAAGATTAACAACTCATGAGGAAAAATTTGATGGTTTTAATGATATAGGATTAAGTCCAGATTTTAATACAGAAGAAGCTATTTCAAGAGCATCAGTAGTAATAGATTGTACACCAAAAGGTTTTGGGCATATGAATAAAAATAAATATTATGAGAAATATGAAAAAAATACATTGGGATTTGTGGCTCAAGGATCTGAATCAGGTTTTGGTAAGAAATATGCTAGAGGTGTTAATGATGATGCATTGAAAGTTGATGAAGATAAATACATACAAATTGTTTCATGCAATACTCATAATTTATCTACGATTGTTAAAACTATTGTCTTAGATGAAGGGGATGATAATTTAGTTGAAGGTAAATTTACATTAATAAGAAGATCTAATGATTTAAGTCAAACTTCAAGTTTTGTTCCATCACCTCAGGTTGGCTCTCATTCGAGCGAACAATTTGGTACTCACCATGCAGAAGATGCACACAAATTATTTAAAACTTTAGGTTTGAATTTAAATTTATATTCTTCAGCGATGAAAGTTAATTCTCAATATATGCATATTTCTCATTTTTCTTTAAAAGTAAAAAATAAAACTTCGATTACTAAAGTTCTAGATAAGCTAGAAAAAAATGATAGAATTGCTTTAACTGATAAGGTTAATGCAAATGAAGTATTTTCTTTTGGTAGAGATCATGGACACTTTGGTAGAATACTAAACCAAGTAGTTATCCCTGTTCCATCGCTTGCAATGGTAAATGATAATGAAATAACAGGTTTTAGTTTTACTCCACAAGATGGTAATTCTATTCTTAGTTCAATATCAATTGCTGAATGGTTTTTGTATCCTAATTCATATGAAGATAAAATTCAATGTCTAAAGCCATTATTTTTTGATGAAGTCTAAAGTTATTGAAATAAATAAATATTTTTTAGATAATAAAATAAATAGTATGTTGTTATCTATATCAGGAGGTGTAGATAGTATAGTTTTATTAGATATTTTATTAAAAGTTAAACAAATAAATAAAAGATTAAATATTTCCCTTTTCCATACAAACTATAATTTTCATAATAAATCAAATCATGCAGAATTATTATGTAAAGAAATAGCATCAAAATATAATATGAAGCTACATTTGTTAAGCGCAAAATTAGAGGACAATAATTTTGAACATAATGCCAGAATTATAAGATATAATGAGCTTATAAAATTAATCAATAATTATAAATATGGCATTTCTTTAACTGCCCATACATATGATGATCAAATTGAAACATTATTAATGAAAGATATCGATAATGCTAACTGGATTTCACGTCAGGGTGTAAGAAGTTTAAACAATTCTGTTTACAGGCCATTATTAAATGTAAATAAAAATGAAATATATAATTATGCTAAGTTAAATAATTTAGAATGGGTAGAGGATGAGACAAATAATGATTTGTCATTTAAGCGTAATAAAGTAAGATATTTAATAAATAAAAATCGTTATAGAAGTTCTTATTTTAATTATCTTCAAGAATTAAAAAAATATTCTGATAAGAAATATTTAGAGTATTTAAATAAGTTTAAAATTAATAAAGAAAATTATCTATTAAGAAAGAGTAAATACTTTGTTGAGTTGGATATAAAATTTTTAAACTTGTTTTCATCTTTAGAGTCTAAGCTTTTTATAAACTACATCGTACTAAATACCTTTAAAGAAGATTCATTGAAAATAAGCAAGTCCCATTGGTCTAATATTGATACAATTATAAGATATGGTAGGAATGGTTTATCTATTAATCTTACAAACAGGGTTTTACTTCAAAAAGAAAGAAGTAGTATTATCATATCTATTCCAAGATCTATACAGGACAACATTTTTATAAATGATAAAAACGATATTTATAATTGGTATGATTCTAAAATCTCATTTAAATCTTTAGATACTAATGATAACAATATTGTTTCATTAAAATTAATTGACAATGGTTCATATATCTCACATTGGGAAAAAGGTGATAAAATAAAATTAAAAAACTCAACAAAAAAAATTAGTGACATATTTATTGATAATAAAATATCAAATTATGATAAATTGTATTATCCGATATTAAGAAGTAATAATGGAAATGTGATTTGTGTACCTAACTTAGCGACTATGTATTACAATGAATTTGATAAATCTAAATGTGTATCTTTACAAATATTAAATAGAGGAGGTTAGAAGTGATTAAGAACTATATTTTTAATTTTTTTATAATAATAAATATTATAATTGGAGCTAGTATTGACCATACAGTATTTACTAGTTTTGTTATTGAGGATTTAACTAGCTGCCCATCTCTAAAATCAGGAGTAGATTCTAATGTTTTAATGACTTTTCCTACTCCTAGTGGTAAAACAAAAGATTTTTACATGTATAAATCATCAGTAGTTCCAAGAGAATTAAGTGATAAATTTCCATCTATTTTAACTTACACTGGAGTTGGTGTAGAATCACCATCTGAAAGAGTGAGTTTAACTATTAGTGATTCTTTTATAAAAGCAATGATTTTAAGTTCTGAGGGAAATGTTTTTATTTCAAATTTAAATCAATCTAATCAATTTAGAGTTTCATTTCATGAAAGTGATTTAGCTATTGAAAATAATGAATTTAATTGTGGCAATACTATTTCAGATAATAACTCTGTATTAAGAGATTTTGATAGCTGTATTGGCGAAAATGAACCTTGTTATACAATGGGTGATAAATTAGTTACTTATAGAATAGCAATGATAATGACAACAGATGCAACTAATCAAGTAGCAGGCGGGACTGTTCAAGGAGGTTTAACTTGGATTGCTTCTATGGTTAATCAATTGAACTTACTATGGAGAAGAGAACTCGGTTTTGAATTTGTTCTTATACCAAATCAAGATATTTTAGTTTTTACTAATGATAATTTAACACCAGATGGAGAGTCTGGTTTTACTTATACTTGGGAAACTTGTATGCAAAATGATGGAGATCCGAAATATTGTGAACTTGGTAATGTAGAACCGTATTTAGAATCTGTAATAGGTGTAGGAGGATTAAATGCCCCAAATGATACACGTCTATGGGAGTATGGGTTAGTACTTAATACAATTTATAATGGAGGTGTAGCTCAAGCTCCAGGTCCTATGTCTGCAAATAATCCTGATTATGCAGTGATGAATCATGAGCTTGGACATAATCTTGGCTCAGCTCACAATATTACTATTGAGGGTGGATATAGATGCACTCTTGGTGGTACAATAATGGGATCAAGAACTAGAACATCTGATGGCGGTATAGGAGATCAATATTCATTACATACAATTGAGATGGGATATAAAAAATACAATGAACTTCTAAATGACCCTGTATATGCAGATGTATATTCTTATTTAAATGGATATACAAGTATTGAGTCTAATAATATTATTCCAGAATTAAATGTTCCTAATTCTGGTTTTTCAATACCTAAAGAAACACCGTTTTCTTTAGAAGGAAGTTCAACTCCAAGTAATCCAGATTACTTGTTTTCATGGGAACAAAATGATTTATCTACTATATCTTATTGCATGGATTTAACTGGAGCTGCTGGTGAATGTTCAGGTTTATCTCCATGGCCATCAACAGAGGGACCATTGTTCGCAACAGTTGATTTAAGTCAAGAAGGATATAAACGATATTTTCCTTCGATGAAAAGTTTATTAGATAATCAGTATTCTTCAACTGCTGATGATTATGGCACAATTTTAACTGTTGAAAAATTACCATTTGGCTCAAGAGATATTAATATGCGTTTACAGGTTAGAACGAATGAGTTGCAATCAAGTGCAATTAATTTTAACAGTGTACAATTCTCTGTTGATGGAAATTCTGGTCCTTTTAGAATTACTTCTCAAAGTGAACCTATTTCTTGGTCATCTGAATCAACTCAAACGATCGTGTGGGATGTATCAAATACTGACCAAGCTCCTGTTAATTGTTCTAATGTAGATATTTATTTATCTCAAGATGCAGGAAGAAATTTTGATATGCTGCTTGCTGATAACGTAGCCAATGATGGATTAGAAAATATTACGCTTCCAATGCTTGCTAATGCTGATTCTTGTAGAATAATGGTAAAAGCTTCAGATAATATTTTCTTTGATATTAATAATGCTTATATAAATATTACAAATACTCAGGTTCCTGATATTTCTGTAAGTACAGATAATATTAGTTTAGAGTCATCTGCCTCTAGTATGATTAATACAGAGTTTACGCTAACAAATGGTGGGCAAGGTGGATCTGTTTTAGTTTATGACATAGGAATCATTGATAATATATTTTTATCTGAAGATTTTGAAAATTTACCATTAGATAATAGCCTTTCAACAAATGAATATAATCTCCCCGAAAATTGGGAGAGAACATCAAATGGTAGAGGTTGGATCATTGGTACAGAAGAAACAAGTGCATGGCCAGACTGGCTATTGTCTCAGCTAAGTGATATGTATTTTGATATTCCTGATTGGTCTGGTGGAAATTATGTGTACACTGATGATGAACAGTATAATATCTGCCCATCATGTACTACTGATTGCTCATCGATTAATGGTTGCGCTGATGGGAGTATGGATTTTTTAATTACTCCATCAATTACAATTCCAAGTCAATCACTAGCTGAATTATCTTTTGACTATTGGTTTAAATATGCTATTGGAAATCAACATACCAATACACTGCAAATATTTGATAATGAACAGTGGATGGACATTGAAGTCTTAAACCAAAGTTCAGATCAGTTTACAAAAAAAACTTATAATTTAGAATCCTTTTCTGGAAATGATATTAAAATTAGGTTTCATTCTGAGTCCAATGAATCAGGAGAAGGTTTAGGTGGTGGCTGGGCCATTGATAATGTTATGTTAAGCTCAAGTCCAAATTGGATTTCTACAACATCTTCTAATGGAAGTTTAATAGGTGGTCAGAGTACAACTATTCCCTTAACCATAAATACAAATGGATTTAATATTGGAGAAACCTATAGCACTAATATATTTATTAATGATTCAATTAATAATATATCAAAAGAGGTAAATCTATCTTTATGTATTGGGGAGTATGATGAATGTGGAGTATGCGGTGGAGGTAATTCTCCAAATACTGGTATATGTGATTGTGAGGGAACACCAAATGGATTAGCACAGCAAGATTGCGCAGGTACATGTAATGGTTCTGCTTCTATAGATAACTGTGGAAATTGTTTTGGTGGTAGTTCAGGTGTTGATGCGTGTATTCAGGATGAGTGCGGTGAATGGGGTGGTTCAGGCGTTGGTTTAAATCAATGTTGCGGTGATGATATTCCTGCTGTTACTGATTATGTTTGTGTAGATACAGATAATGGTGCCGTCGATCCATATGGTGATGGTTGTGCTGAATATAATAATAATCCTGGTTGGTGTAATAATTATGATGATGATGATTTTATATCTTCAGAAATGTGCTGCATTTGTGGTGGCGGAGAAATGATGGAAAATATTGTAACTCCAGAAGTTTTAGCTTTGGGTCCAAACGGTGAGCAGCAAGATTGTGCAGGAACTTGTGGTGGTTGTGCTGTAGAAGATGCTAATGGTGTATGTAGCGATGATTCAACATGTCAAATTTTAGGAGATCTAAATAATGATCAAGCTGTAAATATTGTAGATGTTATATCTTTAGTTAATATAGTTTTAGCTTCAAATTATAATTCGGCAGGT
>CEWO01083174.1_pt1 | contig 64264 bp, 54 predicted proteins | sample 361561 | NCBI WGS metagenome assembly CEWO01 (sample SAMEA2623627, study PRJEB7988) | marine metagenome | isolation source: saline water (ENVO:00002010), including
ATGGGATACTGATTTGAAACCTACTCAGCCTCATCGAACTCTTCAGCATCATCCCCATTGAGCTTTAGGAAGCTTGGAAGGGTAGTTAGACGCTTTACTGTGCACCTCAGAATGACTTCATCTAATCTGGAGGTAGTGCGTGCGAGCTGACCTACTGGAATTATCAGCGTATCTGGCAATCCATGCTTCTTCTTGACTATGAAGTGGGGATTAACCACCACTCCTCTGTAAGTCCTCTTGATCTTGACCATCCCAACTACATTGCCTATGTCTATTCCATCATTGTCAAGCACAGCTCTGTCTAGAAGCTCATCAGGAGCAAACAACTCTTCAGAGATTCTTACGGTGTTCCTCCACCTTCTCTGAAGCTCACGCATGGATTTGGATAGTTTAATTGCGCCATCGGGCCTTATGCTATGTACTAGTTCCTTGGAGAGAGGCGCACTTTCTGCGGGCTTCCTCATGAATTCCTCTGCTATTCCGGGGACGACCTGGAGTCTCAACGATTGTACACATTCATCTCTGGGGTGAAACCTCTCCCCTGTAATCACGCCTACGAATTTATCGCCTACGTACACGTCTCTCTGAAGTAATTCCTGTATCCTGTATTCATCATTCATTTTCTCACCAACTGGACCTGAGCTGCATCCCCCGCGCTTCCTCTTCATCTCCCCAGAGTCCGGATTAGCACTTATACTATGCTATAATTAAGACTGATAATCTAATTGAATATTTTACTAATATCATAAATTTCCTATTGTAAATTTAAAGTGTGTTTAATTTTTTGATGTATTATCAGAATTTCAGTTTCTCCAAGATACCGTCCCAATCCCTATCTGTTCAGAACGTCCACCAAGAACCTTGATGAGCAACCCGCGTCTCGGACAATCGATGTCTGCGAGTCTTGATATTCTACATTCAATTCGTAACCGCACTGGTAGAAGCTCTACATTGGGCCTTCCCGATGATGTGATTCTGTCTTTCATCGACGCAGATCCATCTCTCAAGATCGCCATAGATGAGGCCGACCTCTCCTTCGATAGTCTCTGTATGGAGTCTGGAATAGACATGGAAGCTATCGACGAAGACTCATTAATACATACACTTCAGTCAGATTTTGTCAACTTCTATTCAGCCGCAACGGTTAATCCATATGTTGCAATTTCAGCCAGGGGCCCCTGGATAATCACATCACATGGTGCTGTAATTCATGATAACGGTGGGTATGGGATGCTAGGCATGGGACATGGCCCTGATGACGTAATCTCTTCCATGCAAAAGAACTGGGTTATGGCTAATGTCATGACTGCTTCTTTTAGTCAGAAGAGATTGGCTGACAGATTGAAGAAGGAAATTGGGCACACAAGGGAAAAATGCCCATTTGACAGATTTATTTGTATGAACTCGGGATCGGAATCTATGACTGTGGGAATGAGAATATCTGATGTCAACGCCTTGAAGATGACAGGCCCTGGGGGTAGGCATGAAGGCAAGCCATCGAGAATGATAGCAATAGAAAGGGCATTCCATGGACGTACGGATCGACCCGCGCAGATTTCACACTCCTGTAAGGATGGGTATGACAGAAATCTGAATACATTCCAAAATCGAGATAATCTGTCTCTAATTCCTGCAAATGATATTCAGGCGCTAAGAGAAGCATTCGAACAAGCAGAAAGAGATGATGTTTTCATAGAGCTACTGGCTATTGAACCAGTACAGGGCGAAGGAGCCCCGGGATTATGTATTGACCGGGACTTCTACGACGAGGCGAGAAGATTGACCAGAGAACATGGGTCGATGTTGATCATTGATTCAGTCCAAGCCGGCATCAGGGGCCAAGGATGCCTCAGTATCGTTGACTACGAGGGCTTTCAAGACTCTGAGGCCCCAGATATGGAAGCTTGGTCTAAGGCGATAAATGCTGGACAGTTCCCTCTATCTGTAGTGGGGATGACAGCAGAGGTAGCAGAATTGTATGTTACTGGAATTTATGGAAATACCATGACCACAAATCCACGGGCTCTTGAAACTGCTATTGCTGTGCTCGACAGGATTACTCCAGATCTACGTCAAAATATACGTCAGCGAGGAAAAGAGTTCGTAGAAGGCCTTGAGGTAATTATGGACGAATTCCCAGAGGCAATTCTATCGGTCCAAGGAACAGGGCTGTTGGTCTGTGCAGAATTGGATCCAAACTTCTTTCCAGTTGTCGGGCATGATAAAGTTGAGATGTGGTGCAGGAAGAATGGCCTAGGTGTGATACACGGAGGACTAAATGCTCTAAGGTTCACCCCTCACTTTGCAATCACCACAGAAGAAATAGATATGATACTAAAAATTGTCAGGAATGCAGTAATTAATTTCTCCACCGCCAAATCCCTTGAACAAGCAACTACGGCCGCTTGAGTGATAAGATGGCCAAGAAAATTCACATCAGTGGAAATGAGGATGATTTTTCCAAAGCTCTGGCAGATCGACTATACAGGACCGGGGCAATATTAGTTGAATCTCTAGAAGATGCGGAGTACGTTATTCACTTTGGAGGCGAAAGTATCGGAGATATGGCAATAGTCACTCCCGACATGGAAATCAGTCACCCAGGCCTCATTGTTGTAATTCATGACTTACTTTCGCCAGAGGGGAACTCTATTCGCTGGGGCGATGGAGAGTTACACGCCTGGGCTAAGAGAATACGTGAAGAAACCCCCAATTTAGATGCATTCAGAAATAACCTACCCAGGCATTGGGTACATGTTAGAGATGTGTGTGATGCCCTTAGTACTCTGATACTAAGCGACAGAGCAAAATCAATAACCGGTCTCTTGAATATTTCTGGGAGGAGGTCTTGGAGTCCTGAGTCTATTATTGAGGAGATGAGGATGCTTTGGGGCAGATACAAAGACTCACTGAACCATTCTCACACTATTGAATCACTGTCCACAGTACCTAGTCCTATTTCACTGGAAACTAAGATTCAAGCAGAAAGGCCAGACTTATCCTTCTTACATGAATCATTGATGGATTGTGGATCAGAGGGATGGCATCCGCTGGTCCCTATGCGTGTATCCCTAATGGAGATATTCGCTCACGCGAAAGACTAATGTTGCAATCAGTTCTTGTCGTTCTGGATCTGGACACGGATGTCCTGAGCCATACTCTTGGTGGACTGCATTGCCTTTCTAACTCGGGTACCAGCTGCCTTGTTACCCTTGTCGTGCTTTACAGCATCACCCATTGCATCTGTTAGCATTTCTATCATATCATGCATCATCTTCTCGACGGACATATCAATTGCCGCGTGCTAGGCCGCTCTTAGCCGTTTTCACGTCAGACATCAATTTTCATGGTACTATTGAGAGAATAAATCTCCGCCGAGAAGTGGCAATAATACGCTTGCATCACCTTCAACGACTACTTGAGATGCCTCTGGACGAATTTTTCCCCATGAAATAGCCTCTCGTAATCTTGCTCCAGAAAGAGAGCCATCATACTCTGGTGCGGTTGTTATTGAAACTGCTGAGTCCAAGCCTCCCCTATACTGGTTCCACCAGATTACATGGTGCTTCGAAATCCCTCCTCCTACCATCAGTGCATGGCTTTCTTCTGCCGTCCATGTCAAGTCAGAGAGAATCTGCTGGTCAGCAAGTACATCAATCATAAAATCAGGAGATTTCTGTCTGTGCATGAATATCTGGGCTCCTATCGAACCATCTGTAATCCCGGGAATGACAACTGGGATTCTATTTTTAGCAATCCAGTGTAATAATGAGGACTCATCTTCAATTCTATCTCCCAATGCCCAGCAAAGCTCCACACTACCAAAACCCAACCATGGGTTTTCAGGATTCAAAGCTCGACGCTCTGCTTCAATCTCAGAAAGCCATGGAAGTACAATATTCTCCAGTATCTCCCCATAGCATTCGTTTGGGACAATTACATTGCCTAGTCTGTTAAGTCCTTGTTCCCCCAAGGCTATGTCATCAAGACTGAAATCACCATGGAAGTAATCTCTGAAAGTTCTCGCGATATCATGGTCTAGAGTTCCACAAGTCGTCACAACCACATTGTATGAGCGGCTCTTCAGTGCTTCCAGGAAGAATCCCCTTGTGCCTGTGGCACAAAGACACGCGGGAAATGAAATCCAGTTCAGAATTCCCTCGGGTCCCACTTTGGAAATTGAATCTCTGAGGATATCTCTTGCAAAGGCCAGCTTTGTCGCAGTAAAACCCCCTGCTTTAGACATCTGATCAATTAACGAGGTTATATCTCCCATAGCAGAGAAATCATAGTCTTTCACCGGCTCATCGAAGTCTTCCCGCGAGTAACGGCTCACAGTTTCCGCAATACTAACCCACCTTCAATTAGATGGGTTGCGGAGTTGGAGAATTCTATCACGAATCTGAGCAGCCCTCTCAAAGTCTAATCTTTCTGCAGCCGCTCTCATTTCCCTCTCCAGCTTACTGACCGTCTTATCATTCTCCACTTTCTCCATAGTATCTGCAGACTCACTGATATCGATCTCAAACTCGGGTTGGCTCACATTATCAAGAACAGAGCTTGAGGTATTCCACATTCCAGCTCCGAGTGAGAATTTCTGAGCTAATCCTGACACTCCCTTCTTACTTTGGAACTTACCAATGAATCTCTTCCCCCCCTTTGCTCCCTTTCCGGCAGTCCCGGCAAGCAGACTCCCAACTTCCTGGCCCATGGTTGGCAGGGCTTTCTGGATTGTTCGCGGAACTATCCCATTTTCCTGATTGTGCAGGTCTTGTCGTCGCCTCCTTGAGATAGTCTGCCCCATAGCCGCTTCCATGGATGGAGAAATAGAATCTGCATATAGAATTACTAATCCGTTCTGATTTCTGGACGCTCTACCTATCGTCTGTAGCAAAGATCTCTCATTCCTTAGGAAACCCTGCTTATCTGCATCGAATATGGCCACTAAGGAGACTTCAGGAATATCCAGCCCCTCACGTAGTAGATTTATCCCTACAATCACATCGATATGCCCCAGTCTGAGAGCTTTGATTATCTCGGTTCTCTCTAGAGTATCTATTTCAGAATGCAGATAGTGTGCCTTTATGCCGTTCCTGTCTAAGTATTCTGCAACTTCCTCTGCAAATTTAATAGTCATTACCGTGACTAGTACTCGTTCATTCTTCTCGACCCTTGCATTGATCTCAGACATAAGGTGTTGAACCTGACCTTTAGTTGGTTTGACTACTATTTTTGGATCCAGTAATCCAGTGGGACGGATTTCCATTCTCACCACTCCTTCGATCTTTGATATTGTATCTTCCATGGTCGAAGACTTCGATCTCTTCTTCAGTTCAGCCGTCTTAGAACCCCCTCCTCCTCCAACATGTAACAACTCCTCAGGCACTTTCTGCCCGGTCACTTCCGCCAGATGACGTAGCTCCCTCTCCCCCGGTGTTGCACTGACATACATCATCTGAGGTACTAGCTTCTGAAACTCATCAATTCTCAGGGGCCTATTGTCATAAGCTGAAGGAAGTCTGAACCCGTGATCTATGAGATTCTTCTTCCTAGAGAAATCCCCCCCATACATTCCACCCACTTGAGGAAGGGTAACGTGACTCTCGTCCATTATCACTAGATATCTTTCAGAGCCGCCGTGGAACTTCTCTGCATTATTGGAGAAGAAATCTAAGAGGCAGTAAGAACGCTCCCCCTTCTTCCTTCTATCGAAATGTCTGGAGTAATTTTCCACTCCCTTGCATGAACCAATTTCATTTAGCATCTCCAAATCAAACTTTGTTCTGCCTTCGAGACGATGCGCTTCGATGTCCATCCCATTCTCTTCAAACCAGCCTATCCTGTCTTCAAGCTCATGCTCTATGTCCTCCAGTGCTTGATTGAAACTTTCTTCACTGGTCATGTAGAACTCTCTCGGATGTATCCAAGCCTCTTCGAATTCATCTAGTACCTCCCAAGACACTGCTTCACACACCTGGATCCTCTCTATGCCCTGCCAACCAAACCTGACCCTAATCGGATCATCCCTGCTGGGCATCCAGATATCCAGTACCTCGCCCCTTAGTCTGATATCTCCTCTCGTAATCTCACCAGTTACTCTACGGTACTGAAGTGCAACAAGATCGCGAACTACTTCCTGAGGATCCGCATTCTGTCCAATTTCCAGCCTCAAATGATTTTGTTGAAAGACCTCAGGAGGGTTTAGTCCGTATATGGCTGACACAGTACCAATGGTGATTACATCAGGCCTAGAAACAAGTGAGGCCACAGTGGAGAATCTTTCCTGCTCTATCCTCTCGTTCATCTGCAGCTCCTTATCGATATAGAGATCACGACCAGGGATGTATGCTTCAGGCTGATAGTAGTCATAATAACTGACGAAATACTCAACAGCATTCTCTGGAAATAACTCACTCATCTCTTGCCACAGCTGTCTTGCTAGGGTCTTATTATGTGATAGAATCAATGTTGGAACCCCCAGTCTTTGAATGATATTTGCCATGGCGAAGGTCTTTCCAGATCCGGTCACACCCATGAGAATACAGCGTTCTTGATCTGCTCGAACTTGTTCTATCAGAGAAGCAATTGCTTGCTCTTGGTCTCCTGCGGTCTCGTAATCAGATCGTAGTAAGAACATCATATCGCCTCAATCTAACAATCCATCATTCGAGGGCTCAATAATCATGACGGCCACTAGTAGGACCCATCCAGTAAGCATAGACACGCGGAATAGGATTGTTTGGAAGTCTTCTAATTGTTCTCTAGCGAGAATGACTGCAATATTCAGCACAGACATCAGGCCTGCGGCGGCAAGAAACCAAATCTCATCCATAGGATCCGAAATAGCGAAGCAGGCGAACCAGAGTAAAGTGAGTTGTATAGAGGTCCTAGTTGTAGCTGTCTCGCTAAATCTAGAAGGGAATGAATGAATACCACCTTCCCGATCACTCTCAATATCCATTCTTGCATAATTGATATCAAACGCGGCAATCCAAAAAGTCACTCCCAGCGAGATAAAGAAAATTGTTGGATACCAAAGAAAATCGGTATTCCCTCCATCGATTCCTGTGATTGCGGCCCATCCATGTACGTCAGCCGCAACAGCAACCCAGGCTCCAGCAGGAGCAAGTGCGAGACAGAGCCCTAGCCAAAAATGACACAACCACGTGTAACGTTTTGTATATGGATAGACGATGAAAACTATGACTGGGAGCCACGCCATCATAAGCGCAACTTCGTTAAGTTGCCACGCCCCAAGTAACAGCATTATCAGAAAGATCGCAGAGAGTGTCCAAGCGGTAGTCATTGACATCACACCCGATACCAGGTGACGATTTTCTGTCCGAGGATTTGAGGCATCAATATCTCTATCTATTATCCGATTCAGAGTCATCGCAAGTCCACGAGCCCCAACCGCTGCGATTAGGATCCAGAAGATATCGACTCCAAACTTTTGTGAAGAAAGTTCGTCCATGAATTGATTGTGAGCAAGAACATATCCGATTAAGACAAAGGGGAGAGAGAAAAGGGTATGCTCAATTTTTATGAACTCCAGAATATCCCTAAAGCCCATCAGAATCCTCCTTCCTCAAGCCACGAATCTACTCTATTGAGAACATCCTCGTCATGTAATGTGACTCCTGGCCACCTTCTCACGGGAACCGGGCCCTCTAGTGAAGGTATAGGCGCAGTTGCATCCCAGCAAACTCTTTTCTTATCTATGTCAAAGTGTAAATCTCTACCCACGTCGAATCTACAGAAAAACTGCCAAAGTAACACTCTCATCCAACCCTCCTCAAACAAATCCACATCCGAATCTGTTATGAATAACCATCTTAGATTTGTAGCCCCCTCGAGATTCCAAACAGAATCCATGATTCTCTGAATCTTGGATCGTTGTTTTAGAGCCCCCTCTTCATCATTCACCTCGACATTTTCATCCGGCGAAGGGCCACCTTCAATTTTCGTAGTAACAACAAGCATAGAAGACCTCAGGAATCGAGCTTGTTCTACTCCCTCTATTCCAGATACAGACACTTCTAGTGACTCAGGACATCCTTTCAGTGAATCCCTCTTATTTCTCGGATCGCCTTCCATAGGTGTTGTCGCATCAATCAATAATTTATCATGAATGTTGTCCCAAGGAGATGCATGGGCCAGAGAATCAGCAACCATGCCTGGGAGAATTATAAGATCTTCAGAAATATTAACCTTGGAGTCGAGGGCATCAAGCAAAGAATCCAGGTCTTTTACATTATGAGTTGGGTCAACGGCTACAATGGTCTTCAGAAACATCATCTGACCTGCGCCGAGGAGTCCAAGTGCTGTTTTTCTCCCCTGTCTTGGATACCTTTTCTTCGACGAAACTATGGCGAGATTATGGAAACCAGTCTCCAACGGAAGAAAAAGATCTAACACGTCCCTATGCTGAAATTTCAATACAGGCAGGAAAGCATCACCTATTGCCTCTCCCAGATATCCATCTTCCATGGGCGGGACTCCCACTATTGTCATTGGTACCACGGCATCCTTTCTGTGGGTGATGGCCTCAATGTGCATTACAGGATACTGATCAGCAAGAGAGTAATGTCCAAAGTGATCCCCGAAAGGACCTTCCTCCCTAGTTTCACCAGGTATCATGTATCCTTCTATGACTACATCACAATCGGCCGGAACTAGGAGATTATTAGTAACACATTTCGTGATTCTGAGACGCCTCTTTCCGAGCAATCCTGCAAATTCATACTCGGAAAGGTTATCTGGAAGAGGCGAAATCGCACTAAACATAACTTCAGGAGGCCCTCCCAGACAGATCGCTACTGGCATTTTTTCAGAAGAAGCATCGGCATGATCCGCTCCATGTTTGTGTGCCTGCCAATGGAGACCTACTTCTTTGGGACCGAAGATCTGACTTCGGTACATCCCCATATTGTGAACTCCTGTATCAGGATCCGCTGTAACTACGAGTGGCAGAGTCATGTATCTCCCACCATCTTCTGGCCATGTTTTGGGTATGGGGAGCCTAGTCACATCTGGATCCCTTATCACAATCTGTTGGCACGCGCCCCTCCTGACTTTCATCGGAGCCATTGACATGCCTTCCAAGGCCAAGCCAATTCCAGTCCAAGGGGCTTTCAGTATTCCCCCGATGTCGGGCTTCATCAGGGCAACCATTCTTTTCCCTATCTCATCGGGCCTGTTAACCCCTAGGGCATGATTTGTCCTGTCCCTGGTTCCGAAGAGATTCATTGCAAGAGGGATCTCGCTGATCGTTCCATCAGGAAGTCTAGGCTGCTCGAATAAAATCGCACTACCTCCCCTCTTCACTAATCTATCTGCAAAGCACCCGGCTTCAAGCTCCACATCCACTGGATCAGCTACTCTAATTAGCTCTCCAGAGTCCTCTAGAGACCGAATGTAACGTGCCAGCGTGCGCCAGACCATGTACTCCCGGAGCACTCACAATAGTAGAAGGTTCGCTCGCCGCCGTAGGCGGCGCGACCGACGGTTTCTTTTGAGCGACTCCTCTCGGAGTAGCATGAGCGACCTTGTGACCACCTGTGACGTTTTGGTTGTTGGTGCAGGGCCAGGCGGTGGTAATGCAGCTCTACAATGTGCCAGGCTGGGTCTAGATGCCATACTTGTTGAAGACCATGATGAGATAGGTACGCCCGTTCATTGTGGAGAGTGTATCTCTGAAATCGCCTGTCAGAATTTAGGGCTCACACTCCCTGAACACGTAATCAGTAAGACCGTCAAAGGGATTCGGGTAATTTTCCCAGACGGAACCGAGAAATGCCTTTCTGAAGAAGGATACGTTCTGGAAAAGCACCTGTTCGAACAGTGGATAGCAGAATCTGCTGTCAAAGAGGGAGCTAGACTTAGCTTGGGCCATAAAATCACGGGAATGGAGAAGTTGTTCGAACAAGACAAATTCTCAGGATGGCTTTGTCAGGGCAAGGGAGACCTCTTCCCTATACGAGCCAAGATAGTGATAGACGCATCCGGAGTGTCCTCAGTTTGCTCAAGATTACTGGACCTCAATCCTCGAGGAAAGGTAGTAGCTGGAATGCAATACGAGCTAGAAGGAGTCCCTACGGATGGCTATCTTGATTTCTACATATGGCCTTCATATGCTGAGAAGGGATATCTGTGGATGATTCCTAAGTGTGACGGTAGGGCAAATATCGGACTAGTGACCGAGGACAAGCCCAGAACTAAGAAGGCTCTTGATGAGTTTATTGAGCATACTCATTTCAAGGGACTCTCCCAGAATCTTCCTACTTGGAAAAAGAAGGGAAATCCAGCCTTCGGTGGAACTATTCCAATTTCTGGCCCTCATGATAATACCCACTATGATGGATTAATGCTGATCGGAGATGCCGCTGGATTCACTTCCCCGCTATTTGAGGGCGGTTCCCACTTAGCATTGAAATCTGCGGTTTTCGCAGCTCAGACTGCGGCGAGGGCAATCTCAGACAACGACCTTTCCTCTGATAAATTATCGGAGTATCCAAAGCTTTGGAAAGCAGAATTCCCACCCTATGATAAGATACTCAAGGGTAAAAATGCTCTATTCGAGCTATCTGACGAAGAGATGTCAGTAATGGCGAAGTGCTTCCCAGACGAAATGTCAGACATGGGCTTATCTGGAAAGGCATTCGTGGGATTGAAGCTCCTTTTCAGAAGCCCTGGGTTGTATGCTAAAAACATAATCAGGGCGATGCTAGCCTTTGGATATAGTAGGGCCAAGTACTATGGTTGGTGAAATATTGCTTTCCCAAATCGGGTGGCTCCTATTGGTCACTGGCATCGCTTTCTCAGTCCTTCAGTGCACTAGCAGGGTTAATACAACCAGCCCCATTCCCAGAGACTTAGCGTTAATCTCACAAATCTCACCGTTCATTTTACTAACGTTCTGTTTTGTTACCGATGCCAAGTCACTGGAGTTGGTCTTCAGGTTCGGCGGAGAGGATCTTCCATTATTCTACAGGATTTCCGCTGTCTGGAGTAGCCGGGCGGGCCCACTTCTTCTCTGGGCTGCTCTAATGGCAATAGTAACTAGGATTATGTCTACGAGGGTAAAAGGTACGCCTCTGGAAGTTAAGATAATGCATACATGGGTGGGATTCATCCTCCTACTGTCCCTTATGCTAGGGCCCTTCGATGAAACAACCTCTTCCTCCGCTTCCGGCCTAAACCCCCTACTGCAAACCGATCTCATGGTAATTCATCCCCCTGTCGTCTTCGCATTCTATTCACTGTGTATAGCGACCTCCAGTGTCGTAATTGCAGGAGTCATCAGAAGAGACTCCCCTGATGTCATCCATAAGTCACAACTGTATTGGGCCAGAGCAGGTTTCGTAGTTGGAACAATAGGAATAGGACTCGGCGGGCTCTGGGCCTATACAGTTCTGGACTGGGGGGGTTACTGGGCATGGGACCCTGTCGAGACCGGCTCTCTTCTTCCATGGCTATGTCTATTGTTGGTCGTGCACGCGCGATCAAAAGCAGGAGGTAGTGCGATTATTGCTTCACCGGCGGCAGGGTTACTTGCAGGAGCTCTAACCTTTCATGCCACCCTGGTCACTAGGGCTAATGGCGTCTGGGCATCTGTCCATGCGTTTGTTGCAGATGGACAGGGGGCACTCCCCCAAGATCCATATCTGAGGGTTCTAGATGTGGTTAGTTTTGACGCGATAGGAGCGGAACTAGTCGGTTATTTGTCCGCCATATTACTCCTATGCGTATTCACAGTCATTCACCTAGCTAGGGTGCAAAGGATAGACTTGGAGTCAAAAAACTCAAACTCAATGCTACAGGAAAACAAGAACCTCGCAATCATACTTGTTGTTATCTTCTTATTGGTTTCATTCTGGATAGGGTCCGTCGCGGTTATTCTTGTTGGATTATCACTCATGTATCTGATTATCAATGGGGATAATGCAGACCCGCCGCTTCATTGGATATTCACAGGAATCGCGCTGATGTTATTTTCGAGTTGGACTTGGAACGCAGAATGGTACCAATCCCTGATGGGGATGACTCCATTCCTAACTCCATGGCTGATATCGGAGAAGGAGGATGACTGGTCTTTCATTATGGGACTTTTTACAGGTACCTCCTCAAGGCTAAGGATAGCTAAGGCAATACCATGGTATGGCGGAACTGGATTCCTATTACTGACATGGATGATACTTACTGTAGAGATTGACGGGACCAGCCTCCAAGCTCACGAATTTTATGGATCTCCCTTTATTGCCATTCTAGCAATCGGTTTGGCTGCATATACGTGGGGTAAATCGGTTAGCTCCAAATCAGGGACCTATCTTATTCTATTAGCCCTATCTGCCTCTCTTCTAGCAGCTCTTCTAGCAGATTCCATAGCGCTACCCGGAGATCCAAGACTTCCAATATCATCTTCCGTTTCAAGAGGCTCTCTTGCTTCGTTTATGTTGGTACTCCTAATCTTCTCACTACCATTCAACATCAGGAATTTACTACTGACCTTGAGGTCTCATTCACGGAAGATGTACCAAGAAGGCTTCAGTAGCCTTAGGTCTCCTAGGGCACGACTCTTAGCCAGTCATATCTCTCATGTTGGAATCCTCCTCCTCCTAATAGGTCATGTCTTTACAACAACATTGGTGGATAGATCAGATCCCTCACATTTGGTAACCTTGGAGAAGAATGAACCTGTTTCTTATGGGAACTACGAATACATCTTAGTTGACACAGTAGTATTATCCGAAGGAGATGAAGGATTTGACTTCAAGGTAGGTGATGGGTTCTTGGGGGTGGTCATTGAGATGAGGAAAGATGGCGAACTTGTTGATACTCTGATTCCAGGCATACTAAGATTCGGCCCCGTCCCAAGATCAGAGGTTGACAGACACGTAGGCCTGTTCGGCGATACTATAGTCATCATGGATGGTTTTCAAGTCCAAGATTTGATGCCCGCACTATTCTTCAATCAGACAGACGGTCTCGATAGGGTAAGGGTAACCATCCATGAACTTCAGGGTAGCCACTTAGTTTGGACTGGATGGGTCCTCACAATAATCGGAGGAATCCTAGCATTTTCCTCATCTGAGAAACCACCTAATCAAGAGGAAGAATGAATTCTTACCCAGATGATGGGCACCGTTTGAATGAAAAAGGGGAAGCGGGTCGGCCGGACGCCAAGGAGGCGAATTACATGGACAATGGTGCAATAGTACACATCGACTACGACCTTTACGAGGTCGACTCTGAGAGACTCATCGAAACTACACGCGAGGACGTAGCCAAGGAGAATGATATATTCGATGAGAACAGAGAATACTCGCCAATGATAACAGTCGTAGGGGATGGCAGACTAATCGCAGGTTTCGAAGCATCACTCTCAGATGCAGAGGCGGAAAAAGACTACGAAATAGACATAGAGGCACCAGATGCTTATGGAGAGAGAGATGCTAGTCTAGTAGAGACAATCGGTCAGAATGTCCTGATGAGGAGTGTCAGGGATCCAAACATGCTGGCAATCGGCGCTCCAGTTGAGATTGGTGGAAGAACCGGTGTACTACAGTTCTTGAGTGCTGGCCGTGCTAGGATTGACTACAATCACCCATTAGCTGGATCAACATTGAGGTATAATTACAACATTGTCAAGGTAGTGGAAGATCGAAAAGAAAAGGTTGAGACACTACTCAAGATGAACACTGGAAGAGACGACTTCCAGATTGACTTCGAGAAAGACGACCTTACGGTGACACTTCCAGACACAATCGCTTATGATCAGAATTGGTCGTATGCTAAGTTCAGCCTAGTTAGAACACTGAGGGATCACATCGGAGTGGGGACAATTGTCTTCCGCGAGGTTCATGAGCCCAGAGCAGTATCTGAAGAGGAGTGATTACAACCCAAATGACTCTGTTCATTGGGTGGAACATTCATGACTCCAGCCTCCTCCCACTGATTGCCTCAATGACGACGAAGGTGGACTGAGCTACGGCCTTGACGTTCCCTATGAGTACCGAGAGGCACCCATTTTACACACGTATTCAAGACATACCTCCACTTCGGAATAATGTGAGCAGGGGCGCATCATCTGTTTTTTTGTCTCTAATTATACTTCTCAGCATCGCTTCTAGTGGCTGTATGGGGCTCGCGATGCAGAGGGAACTGATGGAGGGGATGCGAGATGATCCCCGTGAGGAGATAGTACCAGTAGAGCCCATAGTACAGGCTCATATTTTTGGACAGAATGAGTGTATACTACCGGGTACGGAAAGTATGGAAAACTACAATCAGGAAACAGACTGCTACTCTAACGAGAGTACGATATCCGTAGATGAGACAGTTTCCAAGATGCTACTGGACTTCTCAGTTTCGTTCGAGTGGTCCTCCACAGTTGGAGAATTACTGGGCAATAACACGGATGAGCTCAGATTCGTTGAGATCACTCTATTGAAACCAAACGGTGACAAGTGCTGGGAGTATCTCGCAACGAGTTCAGTAGGGCAGATGTCTCTTGAGCTTAGAAGCGAGAGCGACTGTACTATCTCCATAGGCAACTCTTCAGGCTTCACCAATGGTAATTGGATTCTTCAAGTTAGGGCCAGAGGTTATGCGATAGCCGCTCCTATTGATACACTCTCCTTTGAGGACGAGTTCAGGGTCTCACTGTGGGTTACGAAGAAATGTATTGTTTTCCCAGAAATACACGCAGAAGGCGAGTGTACATTTAGCTCAGAGCTCGAATAAGGCCCAGTAAGTTGAGCAACCAGCTGGCGTAGCGCTTATGAGTGGTTGGCAGTTCGCCGGACTCCGAGGAATCGCTTTGGATGAGAGCCTAACCCCACTTGTACCGCTTGACACGTACGAGCAGCACGCTGTTCATATTGGCACAAATCAGAAATCTTCTGACATGAAAGCCTTCTTGGATACTTTCAGGCAGGATGGAAGCGGACTTCACCACATCGATATCAGACAGACTGACTCTAGGATTCGCACTGTGGCAAAATTCCTAGCTAATTATGACTCTAGCAGAATATTGGTAGTCAGTGCTCGTCAGTATGGCCAGCGACCTGCAAGAATGTTTGCCGAGGCCATAGGGGCCAAGAGAATTGTTGGCAGATTTATTCCGGGGACCCTAACCAATCCAAGACTCAGGACCTATATCGAGCCAGAAGTAATCGTAGTGACAGACCCGGCCGCGGACTCCCAGGCTCTTTCAGAGGCTGTGAGTTCTGGTATGCCAGTTATCGGTATTTGCGATGCCAATAACAGATTGAGAAATGTCGATTTAGTACTACCGGCCAACAATAAGGGGAGAAGATCACTGGCTCTAATTTACTGGCTTCTCGCGAGAGAGACTCTGAAGATTAAAAGTGGAATATCTGATGTAGATTGGGAACGCTCACAGGACGTTGATGACTGGGAGTCCTCTTTCTAGTCTCAAGAATATCTTTTCTTAGTTCATCTGATAACTGAAAAGCTGGTCCCATGTTCATGGACTTTGGCCCTGTCCCTCTTTCGTTGGCCCCAATGGCAGGGGTAACGGATCTAGCTTACAGGCTTCTCGCGAGAGAGTGTGGTGCTGATTTTACTGTAACAGAGTTCACCGCCGCTTCTGGATTAACTAGGAGGAATACATACTCCTGGCTCAAGGTCGAAACCGATCCCCGGGAGAGCCCATTCATCCCTCAGATTTTTGGAGGTGATATCTCAGAGATGGCAAAAACCGTGGAAATGCTAGAAGATAGAGCAGACATTATCGATATCAATTTTGGATGTCCAGCACCCAAGGTATGTAGAAACGACGCGGGGGCCGCTCTCCTGAGGGACCCTGACAGAGTGGTTAGCATGGTTAGGAAATGCATAGCATCTACCGATGTACCAATCTCTGTAAAGATGAGATTAGGAACAGGATCAGGAGAAAATACCGCTCTTGAGATCTCTCAGCGATTAGCAGAAGAAGGAGTATTGAGGATTTGTGTTCATGGTAGGACTCTGAGACAGAGATATTCAGGAATAGCTGATTGGGATCAAATCAAGGAAATCTCCGACTCCGTTGATATTCCTGTAATAGCAAATGGCGATGTCATAGATACTCAATCGGCTATGGCCTGCCTCCAAGCTACCGAGGCATCTGGGTTAATGATCGGAAGAGGCGCCATAGGCAGACCAACAGTATTCCATGAGATAAAAGAGGGCATGGGATGGTCGCCCGGAACTCCCCCTTGGGGAAGAGGTGGCCCTTCGGAAGCAAGGAGGTGGTGCTGGGATAGATACCTGGAATTATCTCAAGAAGTATATGACAAATCGGGAGGTAAGAATCTCAAGAGACACGCTGTGTCATTTACGAAGGGACTTCCAGGGGCGTCCGCGATGAGAGTTAGGCTACATTCAATACAGGACAAGGAATTACTCGGAAATGAGGTTAGCAGGTATCTCCACAACCTAGGAGAAGATGAATCTCAAACCGAGATAGCTTCTTCTAGTCTCTGAGACACCGTCTTCAGTCTCCTCAGCATTCTGTCAGCGCTCCTCATAACATTCTCTGTGACCATATCGCCATCTTTACCAGCAACTCTGAATCCATAAGGCATCCTTCCTCCCAGAGTGTTGAGGAGTATTTTTTGGGAATCCAGATTAACATCCGATAGTATCCCCTCAATCTTATCAATACTCAAAGACTTACTTTTCGCACCAGATATCAAACTCTTGGAAATAGAATCATCAAGTCTGCCCAAGCCCCCTCTAGTCATTAGCCAATCTTCCCCTCTGGCATCAAATTGCCTCATCACCCCAACAAAAATATCCTGAGCTATTCTATTCATCATGGGAACCCTCTCAACTATTCCCGCTACTCTCATCTTGTCAACCGACCGCCCTACTCTGGAACGAGTCTCTCCCATCTTATCTGAAAGTGCTAGAATAGTGATTGGGTCACTACTAGTGCAAAGCTCAATTAGAATATTGCTAGCCAAGCTATCTCCCGATCTCACTCTCTCACCAGACAGCCCTAGATCTCTAGTCAATGATACCAGATGACCATCATCTTCAGAGATGGGGCCGGGTTCTGAGATCATAATTTTGAATGGCAGAGTCTCTTCAAGTGAAATTACCGACATCCTCTCCTCAGATTCTACTATAGAATCAGAGAGCTCCCTCATCCTCAGTTTCAGAACGGTCCTCGCCTCATTAGTAAGTAGCTCGAGTGCCGAGGATATACTCCCTCCTCGTAGGACATGGATATGCCATCCTCCATCAGTGTTGGAGGATATTAGGCCACATTCTCTTAGTTTTACCAGTTGATGGTGAATCCCAGTTTGGGAAAGACCTGTTACTTCGCATAGTGATTTTGCATCCCACCATCCCAATGGTTCCCTCAAGAAAGCCTCGGTCATAATTCGATGAAGCGCCCCTTGACCCTCTTCAACACCTCCGCCCTCAACCTTCCTCCTGACTAGGCCCAATGAGTCTAGGAGCCAAGCTAGTAAGACATCAGGATCCTTACTTCCTGTCGGCATCGGAAATTCGACCAGTCTTAGCCTGAACACAACCATCGCCCGAGATTGGGGGTTCTATAGAATTCCCAAACATGGACATGAAATAGGGCAATTATCCACAGTTTAACAATCACGAGCAGTCTACTCTAATGTCTAGCCACGGGTACTCAACTTTGGATCTCCTCAAACCATTTAGGTGGGGAGCAAGAGATAGTCCAGTCTGATCTAGAATGCCTCTTTTCCTAAGTACTGAAATTGCAGAGTGGACAGAGGCCCTAGATCTCCCTAGGTCCCTTGCTAGCTGAGCCTGTGACGCAGGATCTTCATCCTCAGTAAGCCTCGCTACCACCACTCTCTGAACTTCCGAAAGACCAACTGGCATCATGGCCGCCGCCCTAGAATAATCCGTGACTCCGGTTCCCTCCAGAATCTCAACTTGTGCCGGAGCCCCGAAGTAGTAGCAAGTTCTGCCGTTAACTGGTACCACAGTAACGACCCCTTCCTTTGTGAGAGTATCAAGATGATGGCGCAAGGTACCATTAGCGGCAGAGAGCCTTCTCTGTAACTCCCTGAAATGTATTCCAGGAGACCTTTCCAGAGCTTCTACAATCCTGAGTCTTAATGGATGCTCCCAGCCAGTTTCTCTGTGAGCTATCATGGTTCCCTGAGTAGCAGGGAATAGTAGTTGGAAACCACCTCCCAAACCAAGTGCGGCTCCTGCTAAGGCACCTATTGAGTCAACATACCACGGACGACTAATCTTCCATTGGTCAACTAGTGCCATAATTACGCTGGTTAACATACGGGGTTTTAATGATGTGTCTTAATGCTCATTAGAAATTATGTATGGATGCCCTACTTGGGCCCCTCAATCTTTCCATTGTGGATTTTCATGTAAGCAACCAATGGAGAAAGTAGTTTCCCAGCCCTTCTGCCATGCTCAGTTAGGCTGTATGTCACTCTAACTGGGGGCCCATCCTCGACCAGCCTCTCTACCAATCCAAAACCTACACACGTAGTCAATTTATCAGATAGAGTTCGACTACTAATGCCTCTCAACAAGCTCCTCATTTCGTTAAATCTTCGATCTCCTGCTATGTATAGTGTGGCGAGAATCTCTGTTGTCCATCTCGAACTGAAAACTGAGAATGCATCGACCGCAGAATCTACTTCCCAGCTGATGTCAAACTCCTCATCATTGTACTTAGAAAATAATGTACGTATTTCCTTACCAAGATCCATCACTTCATCGACTTGCTTCTCTACCTTTCTTATGTCTCTCTTTGTCAACCTAAGTGGCTCTCCTGGCATATTAACAAGTATTCCACAAGGTATCTAGTGTATAAAATGCACCTACGTGTAATCACCATTACTGGACCAATCAAATAGTGGATTCCATAGGTTAGTGTGAAATCTACACCAGTAGGAGGAATCAAAAATGGACAAATTTCTAGAACAATGGATTGAAGAAACGATTGGAGACGAAAATATCTCTGGAGAGATACCTAAAATCAGTATCAGCTCGATACTTTTTGCGGCTATAGCTAATTACAGAGCTCCCGCTTGGATCCAGTCCCCACTGAAGAATCTCTAGCAAGAGTTGTACTTGGGGCGTCTCCCTTCAATCAGAGCACTCAGCCCCTCTTCAGCATCTCGTGTGCTGAATATTTCCTCTAACCTATCCAGCTCGAGATTCAAACCGTCTTCAAGAGAAGATCCGGTTCTGACATCAGAAAGTAAATCTCCCGCTATTCTGAGTGCGATTGGTGCCGCCCTAGAGAGTGATTTTAGCTGTCTTGAAACTACAGGATCTTCGGAATCATAACCAGGAGGTATTTTTCCAGAAATTAAATCATCAATATTCTTATCAGAGTAGAAATCAGACGCGAAGCTAACAACCTCACTTTCATAGTTTAATGGCTTTTTTGTATACTTTTGATCAGGCTTCTTACCAACAAGGGATGCAACGGTACTCTCCACTTCGGAGGACTTTACTTTGTGAGTTAGGAGGCCCAAATCTATCGCCACTGAAGAATCTATAAAGTTGCCAGCTAATACTGCATAACGAGCACATTCGACCCCACAAATCCTTGCAGTTCTCTGAGTTCCACCGAGACCGGGGTATATTCCTATAGAAGTCTCTGGAAATCTGAATTGTGTCCTCCTAGTGCCAATTCTGTAATCACAGGAAAGTGCTAGCTCAAGACCACCGCCAAGCGCTAAACCCGTAGTCAGGGCTATGGTTGTCTTATCGCAGTTCTCGATTCTATTTAGGACATCGTGTCCATGTGAGGTAAATTCGTATATCTCCTTGAAAGAGTCCTCTCTGAGTTTATCTACAAAGAATTTCACATCTGCTCCAGCGACAAAGGCCTTCCCCGCTCCTTCGAACACTACAGTGGAAATATCTTGCATGGAATCAATTTCTTCCATGGTCTCGCCCAATTGGGAGACAAGGTCGACATTCAGTGCATTCATCGCCTCTGGGCGATTTAATCTAACTCTTGCAATTTCGCCTTCTATACTCAAATCAACATAAGAGAACTTGAACTCTTCCACCCTAGTGGAGAACCATTCTGGAAGCTCTATTTCCGCCAATTCAGAGTAATTTATAGCCATTCTTGAAGCTTCATCAACTCCTATTTCGTTGGCGAGCTCAAATGGTCCTTTGGCCCATCTTAATCCCACTTTTGCTCCCCTGTCGACATCCTCCATTGAGCATATCTCCTCATCCACTATCTGAGCAGAAACCGAGAAAACCTGCCCCAATAGCCTCTCAGAAATTACTCTTGCAGTATCATCATCGCACTCCTCTGACTCTCCAATTTCCCATAACCTCCCTTCTTCTACAAGCTCCCTGAGGGAATCAGATCCGATATACCTGGGCGTATCCAATTGCTCAGCCAAGTAATCCGTGGAGTGTAGCGCAATGGGAGGTCCAGTAAGGTTCATCAAAGCGAATGGCCCCAATCCAATCCCAAATGAAGATCTAGCAACTGCATCAATCTGTGCTGTGCTGCCAATTCCCTCTTCCAGAAGTTTACAGGCCTCATTTAGCCATGGCACGAAGAAACGGTTTACTACAAAACCAGGACGATCCTTGCAAACGATGACCACCTTCCCCATTGACTTACAATACTGCTCAACTAGCTTCACGCTATCCTGAGAACTGTGAGTAGCCGGGATCACCTCAACAAGCCTATTTTTCGCGGGGTGATAAAAGAAGTGTAAACCGACAAATCTATCTGGTCTTCCGGTGGATAATGCTAGCTCATCAACAGACAATGAAGACGTATTACTAGCTAGTATGGTATGTTCATCACAGACATTATTTAGAGTCTCGAATACAGATTTTTTAATTTCAAAATCCTCAAAAACAGCTTCAATGACTAAATCTGTAGACGGATCAACATTCTCTGTTCCCACCACACCGGTTATCCTTGATTTTATTTGCTCCACTTGCTCAGGGCTGAATATCCTACGTTCCTCAGCTTCCTTCAGAAATTCTGAGACAATGTTGTTCCCTCTATCCACCCATTCTTGCTCTCTATCCACCATTTGGACCTCGAAACGCTCTTGAGCACTCTTCTGTGCTATGCCAGAGCCCATATTTCCCGCACCAATGATCGCTACCTTCTCAATCGGTCCCATGGCCTTCCGACGAGGGGACAATCAATGAATGCAGCGGATGAATGGTCTGATTCAAACCAATGAATTTATTCAGTCTACATCTCCCATGGTTAGCTATGCCACGACGCGGGGTCATCTCGGTGTTTGTGATATTCTTACTTCTTTCATCCACTTCCCATATGGCAATAGCCAATAGTGGTGGAAAGTATAATTCCTCGAACGGATGTGGTTGCCACGGAGGTTCTGCGGCCTCTCCAGTACCCACTCACAATTTTCCCTCTACTTACTCTCCTGGTCAGAGTTATACCTTGAACATAGGAATGAGTGGGGGGGTTTCTGGATCGAAGGGAGGATTCAACTTACAGGTTTCTAGTGGAACACTGGCATCTAGTTTTGGAATAATGAATACACAAGTCAACTCTGCTGGAGATCAGGCAACACACTCATTCCCGGATTACAGAAGCTGGTCTTTGGATTGGACTGCGCCTTCAACTGGTTCAGGCTCAGTTACTTTCTCTCTGGCGGTCATGGCTGCAAATGGTAATGGAAATAATGCAGGAGATGGCTGGGCAACCCTGACTTATCAGTCAAGTGAGGACTCTGGATCTACTAACTCGCCCCCTACTGCATCTTCTGTCATCTATGTCCCAGCATCGCCTACTAAGGAGACTGGGTTGGGGGTCAGCTACACATACTACGACGAAGATGGTGACTTTGAGCAGGGCACCTCCATTCACTGGTTCAGAGACGGCCTAAGAGTCACTCAGATAGATGACCTAACCGATATTCCCAACTCCTGGATTTCCAAGGATCAGAGCTGGAGAGTCGAGGTCACTCCCAATGATGGAAATGAATTTGGAGAGACGGTTTCCTTAGATTCGATTTCCATAGGGAACACAGTACCAATCGCTAGGAGCTTGTCAATAGGTCCGGAATCTCCCATGGATGATGATGATCTCATAATGAACTGGGATTACTATGATTTAGACGGAGATCCGCAAGATACACAACAGACCACCATTTACTGGTTCCTAGACGGTTCTAGGGTCACGGAGCTAGATGGAGAAGAAATCGTCTCTAGCTTCATGATTAGGTCGGGAGATGAATGGGAAGTTTCCGTTACTCCGCATGACTCTTCTGACTTTGGAGATACCGTATACAGCGGAATAGTCATCATAGGCTCTTCCAATACTGGGCCTTCAGTTTCCGCGTTCATTACAACTTCTGGTAATACCGTTACCACCGACTCCTTGCAACTAATATACACTCCTTACGATCCGGACGGAGACACAATCCAGTCCACTGAGATTAGATGGTTTAGAGACTCAGCAATGGTAGCCGCATTCAATGATGAAACAACTGTTGATCCTTCCTTCACTTCGAAGGGAGAAACATGGGAGTCACATGTTCGAGTTTTCGATGGTTTAGTGTGGTCTGACTGGTTCGTAACTCCCGCTGTCAATATTGTCAATACCCCTCCCGTGGTTACGAATATCTCACTTCTCCCCGAGGGAAAACTGACAACAGACTCGGACCTGTATGTAGAATGGGAGCAATTTGACATTGATGGTGACTCCGAGCAGGCCAGTCAAATTAGATGGTGGGTTGATGGCGAGTGGATTACCGAGTTTGATGGATTAGAATCCATACCATCTTCGGAGGTGCATAGAGATGAACATTGGTCAGTACAGGTGATTCCCGGGGATGGAGAGGGCCTTGGGACCTCTATGAAAACCAACTCTAGAGTAATTGAAAATGCTCGTCCAGTAATTCTAGAGGTCTCCTTGGAGAGTGCCCCAATCGGGAACTTAGAAGCTCCTCCAGACTCTCTGAATGACCTATTGGCAATATCCCGTACAGAGGATCCGGACAATGAACCAGTTGTACTCGATTACTCTTGGTTTAGGGATGGCTTCATTGTTTCCGACCTAGATGGAAACGCCTCCGTAAACTCGAACAGACTCGAGCCTGGACAAATGTGGGAGGTAGTAGTTACAGCTACTGATCCATGGGGGCTCCACACAAATCTTTCAGCTTCAGTGATAATAGCAAACCTACCTCCAGTCCCACTTTGGTCGACCACTCCATCTCCGCCAATTTCTGGATCTATCGCCACTTTCGATGCAACCAGTTCCTTTGATCCAGATGGGGAAGTCTCCTCTTACCTATGGACAATAGACGGTGTTGAAGCGTCTGGAAGCACCATTGACGTCATTATGGGTCCAGGTTCTCATTCAATCTCACTTACAGTAGTTGACGATATGCAGGAAACCCAATCCTCGGTATCGGGAATAGTCTATGGTGAACCCCAGACCCCCCTCTCTTTAACGGCAACTTTGCAGGAAAATCGAGTAAACCTAGTTTGGGCTGGCTCATCGGACGAATATAGGATCTACAGATCTACAACCCCGATTTCCTCTGTAGTGGGATTAACTATGTTCGACGATAAGCCAGTTTGGGGCGAACCAGTACCTTCTCCCTTGATTCCAATCGAGTCGACGATATATCAGGAATGGAGTGAGCCAGTACCGGTTGCAACCACATTATACTATGTTGTGACCTCAGTAGTAGATGGGCAAGAGATAGTATGGGTAGTAGATGGTCAGAATCATGTCAGTATCGATGCGACATCTATTGCTTCCGTAAATCTAGAATCAACCGAGGAAGCAACACCACTCACATCGGCAATAATCTCTGGAATCATGATCAGCCTGGGAGTTTTATCTCTGATATTCGCACTCTTCGAGGCTAGGAGGAAGTCAGAATGAACCGGAGCGCGATTGTGTTTCTTATTTGTATCACGCTAATCCTAGCTCCAGGAAGCTCTGTAGCGAATCCAGGGGGCAACGGCGATGGAGACAGGGACTACTCCTGTGGTGGCTCGTGCCATGGTGACCCAGCACTAAGTATGCCATCAGACGCAACTATTGAAATCACTACAGGTAATGAGGCATTTTCAGGACAGGCAGTAGCTATTCATGTTACAATCGAAGATATCAGTACTCCAAGCAACATCATTGGAATATTCATTCTAGGGTCTCTAAATGGAAACTCAGATACCCCTGAAGATCACGGCTGGCATTTGATTCAAGATCCGAATGGAGGATCATCCAACTATATCGAGACAAAAGCTCCCTCCTCTGGCTCGGTTACAGTAACATGGGTACTTCTTTCACCTGCAAATTCTGGTAGCCATAGCTTGTATGCAGAGATCCATCATGGCTCTTATGCGGGTGATAAGGCATACTCCGGAGTTAGTGAAAAATTCGAAGTGATTGTCCAAGATGTTCCCGAGGGCCTCCCAGGGCTGGCAAATGACTGGATAGCACCCTCATTCAGGGTCTCCGGAGATAGCAGTCTACTGTCTATTAGCACTAGGAACTCAACTGACATTAGTGTGGAATGGATGCTTGATGGAGAGTGGAATCCCACCTCTGTAGAGTCGGTTTGTATAGAAGAAACAGAAGACTTCTGCAATGATTGGGAAGTCAGTATTCCCGCTACCATGGGAGAGGCTAACATCCTGTATAGGGTTACAACGTACAATGGGACCTTTGCTGTAGAACAGCCTTGGCTAAAGATGGGTACCGCCCCTCCTCCATTCGAGGGAGATGTGTGGTCGGCCAGGGCACATTCTTTCGCATTCGCATTATTGATTATCTCATTTTTAGTAACTCTACAAGCTCGTCTTTACCCTTCCATTGAGAGGGATATTCTGGATCAGACGCAGATTGTCGCGTCATCAGAAATGATAAGATCCGAAGAGAATCCAGGCTGGCTTTGGAATCCAGAATCACAAGAATGGATAGAAGATCCTGAGTATAACGGAGGTGATGAATGATGGTGGGTGCGGCAACATTCCATACTGCAATGGCGGAGATTGTAGTTGGTTCCATGGTACTGGCTACACTGTGTGCCATCGGTTGTTCAATTTCTAGGATCATCCCTACTTCGGAAATCAATAACGAATCCCTAATGGTTACTATGGATAGGGCGTCATTAGCTGGCTCCGTATTGGCTCTAATTTTCCTGCCAATTGCTATTCTGAGTGGCAATATTGCGGCCGACGGTCAAGCAGAAAGTGCGCTTCTTTACAATAAGTTCGTTTACAGTGGTCTAGCTCTAGGCTTCTGGAGCGCTTTCGTAATAGGAAGAATTAGAATGGGCCCCGGATTATGGGAAGAAAGACCCCTAGCATTTCTACAGTCCGCAACAGCCGGTATTGCGTTCTTAATGACTTCAATGGCATCTTCAATTGGAGGAAAATTAGTTAGAGGCGAATCACTATTCGATGTTCTCCCATTCTGGCTTCCTTCTGAAACGGCTTCGATTTTGCCTCTTTGGGCCTCCTTCTCCCTATTGACTCTAGGAATAACATCTTCAGCACTGGTATTCAAATTCACGCTTCCGAAGATAGTTAGGATTGAATAGGCTCATTCCAAACTTAGAAAAATCTCTTCTAGTCTCTTGGAAAATACCTCTGGGTTCAGCCCCATATTGGCAATGTTAGCTCTTCCATTCTTTGACCACGAAGAACGATTGTCTGCTTCTCCAGCCTCTGCTAGAGCCTCATGCCAAGCAGAATAGTCATCTCTGGGAAGGAGCCTTCCAGATACTCCATCAGATATCGTCTCTCTGAATCCCCCCTCATCTACGAAAAGAGCTGGCGTTCCAAGAGACTGTGCTTCAATCGGAGTAAGTCCGAAAGGCTCCGAATGAGCCATACTGATGACTGCAACCGCTCCCTTGACAAGACTGCAAAGATCGGACGAATCAAGCCTTGGAGCGACCCATAACCCTACTTGACAGGACTTAGCATGCTCAATTAGAGAATCAATGCTTTCATCTTCTCCCCCGCCAACCAATGCGAGTGAGAAACCGGTCCCTCTCAACATAGAAATTGCCTCCCAAGTTCCTTTGGCCCAACTCGCCCTTCCTATGGTTACTACATATGGACTATCAATCTCAAACAAGGACGAACTCTCGTCCTCTAGGCGACTCGATGGAAACTCTTCTGGGTCCAAGCTGGGAGGCAGAACTCCTGATGAAATTCCATATACGTCCTCGATACGTGAAGATGTGAACTCTGAATTACCACTGATTGCAGTTCTGTCTCTTGAGGAAACTCTTCTCATTTTGGACAAGTCCTTTCTTCTGGCCATACTCAAAGCCGCTCTAGTCAAGCTAAGATTACGCCTAGGGGATCCATCCACCATTCGATGTAAAACATCCTCGTGAAGTCCTCTATGGGGTTCAAGCAGGTGCAAGTGTACTGATATTCTAGCGGGGATGATTTCCAGGATAGAGAGACTGCCATCTCCGCTCGTCAGATGTAAGTAATCTAAATCTCCTAAAATCTCAACTAACCCCTCAATCGATTTCCAGCTCTCTAAGGAACTGGAGAATCCCCTATCCAAAATTCTAGATATCGGTCCCTTAGGAGGAGTCCAACGAACATCCGGTTTCATTAGATCAAGGCCATATTCTTCACACAATGAGTCGAGCTCATTAGAACTGTCAAGAGTAGCTACCGTAACTTTGAATTTCTTTGATAGGGCAGGCAGATTTCTGATAATATCCCTCTCGCCCCCTCCCATTACAGAGAAGCTACCTTTGGCGACCAGTAATCTAGCCTGAGGCCGAACCGACCCCTCGCCATTGCGCGCCATGAAGCTCCATCATCCGTCCTCGTTTAAGTCCGATACGCCTTGGTGAGGCCGTGGTGAGCAGAGTTCTACTGGTCAGGGGAGGTCGTCTGGGTGAGAGCTCGGGCTTAGGCAGAGCCCATCAGTCAATCGAGTCACTACTGGAAAGAGCGCTTGTACCACAATGGACCAAAGTAGGAACAATCGAGCACGACCAAGTCACAGGACTCATTCAAAGAGCATTAAGAAGATGGTACTACCACCCGAGGTCAGTAGCAAAAATATCTGAATCAACACCTGCAGATTTGATTCACATTACCGATCAGGAGCAGGCCCATCTGGTCCCTAAGAGCTGCCCAGTCCCAGTAGTGGTCACTGTTCACGATCTCTTCCATATTAGCCCTAGGAAGATAATTGGAGGAGATGTGACTGTGTCAGTCGGAGATCAAAACCCCGGCCTCTTCAGAAGAAGAGACTTGAAGATGTTGAAGAAGGGCCTAGAAAGGGCGGATATGATCATCTGTATCTCGGAAAGCACACTGATGGATGTCAGGAAGATGTTTCCAGGAAAGAGAACGGCTCTAGTAAGGCACCAGATAGATACAGAATACTGGAGCCCATTTTCTAATCCCAAACCAAGAGATCTTCTTGGGGACTTGGATAGTGACTCTAAGATGTTGGTGATTACATTGGGCAGTGACGAGGAGAGAAAAAGGCTCAACTTCGCAAAACACGTTATCTCCTCACTGCCAGATGATGTTTCAACAGATATCAACGTAATACATATTGGAAGCGAAGTCAAGCTTACCGATGATCAGTTACTTGCCGCTCTGCAGAGTGCGGAGGTTCTACTCTTCCCCAGTGCTAGTGAAGGATTCGGATACCCTCCTGCCGAGGCAATGGCCGCAGGGTGCCCAGTCATAGCCACAAATCTTCCAGCTCATAATGAGATTATCCCCGATAGTTGCCTACTCCTCCCTACTGCAACTCAGGACTGGGTGGACGAGATAGTCCGTATCCATTCTGATTGGAGAGCGGCCGGGGGAGTTCCAAGACACCCCTCTGAGGACCTGATGAAACATGTCGATAACCTCCTAAGTCCGAAATCCCAAGGAAAATCACTCGCTGAAGCATACAACGAGGCTCTGAATAAATAATCATTTGAAACTCCCTTAGTTCAAGAACAACCACTGATTATAAACTCCTCATTTCACGATGTATCATGCTGGCGGTCAGTGGGCTGAAGAAGGGCTTTGGTTCCGGCAGGAGGAGACTCGAGGTCCTAAAGGGCATTGACCTCAAGATAGAATCAGGCGAGCTCGTAGCGCTAATGGGTCCTTCCGGATGTGGTAAGTCTACTCTTCTGAACATCATAGGAGGCCTCTTAGAGGCTGATTCAGGCTCCATTTCCCTTACTGACTTCGAGTATGGTACTTACCCTCCGAACAGAGTGGTGGATGTTAGGAGGAAAGGTGTGGGATGGATTTTCCAGGACTACCACCTCATAGATAGGCTATCAGCCTTAGACAACGTTATTTTCGCACTCGAGCTAGCTGGTGTACCATCTGCTCAAGCAGAGAGCCAGGCAATGGATGCCCTTAGGAAGGTTGGTTTGTCAGATAGAATGAACTTCATCCCCGACCAGCTTTCTGGTGGACAGAGGCAGAGAGTGGCCATAGCTAGGGCGATTTCAGGCTCCAGACCGCTAATTCTAGCAGACGAGCCAACTGGCAATCTAGATGTAAAGAGTGCCGAGGGAATACTCGATCTGTTCAAGGAACTCTGCGAGGACTACGGAATTTCCGTACTAATGGTCACTCACGACCCCAACCTTGCGTCTAAGGCAGATAGGATGCTTCTCCTGAGGGATGGAGTAACCGCCGCTTCGGACATACGCTCCGCATGGGGAGAAGGGGGGAATCCCTGATGGACCTCTACTACCAGGAAGATCATAGGCCCACCAGGTCAATGACCTATCTTGAGGCCATTAAGACAGGTCTTGTTAAGACAGGAGATTTTAGTGGCAGGGCATCGAGATCTGAATTCTGGTGGAATTTTCTCGACTACCTCCCTATAGCCCCAGGACTGGTAATTGTAAATTTGTTTTATACAGGCGCCTTAGCTGGTTTGGCAGCATCAGTGGGGAGTGGATTGTTCACTACTCTGATTATTGGGCCACTGCTATATCTAATCGTTTTTCTACAGCTACTCTTCTTCTTTTCGTTCACAACAGTTACTATACGTAGGTTGCATGATGTGGGGAGGTCTGGTTGGTGGCTACTTCTATCTCCTACAGTTATAGGACTGCTAGTGATTGGATTTTTCCTTTTTTTGGAGGGTGAATCCAGTAAGAACAAGTATGGCGCTGTACCTACAAACGCCCCCATAGAAGCCTCTATGGCCGAGATTATATCTGCGATTCCAGATAATTTGTCTATGTCCGCGAGAAGCGCTTGGATTGGCAGAGAAAGGGTTCTGGCAGTTTTCGCAGGAGTATTCCTAGCCTCACTCGTAATCACAACAGTCCTAGCCTACTCGGCGGGCCTCAGTGGTGCATTCCTGCAGTTTTCTCTCCAAGAGGAGATATTCGATGGTAAGGTGGACTTCGCAGAAGATCCCGACTCTGATTCAGAGGGCAGGACAAACGACTCAACACTATGGGAGTCAGCTTGCTCTGAGTTGATAGAGATGGAAGAGATTTCTGACTGCGGACTCGTGTTTGGCAGACAGGGAGTCAGGGTCAGCGGATTCTTTGATGAGGGAGGCATAATACCACAACCACTCAATGCAGTGGGTGCAACAGGAATCACTGGGGACTGGACTAATGTCAGTTGGGACTACCCAGAGGCATATGACTCAGGGCCGCCGATCAATGACAAGAGGACGATTAGATTCTATGGAGATGGTATATGGGATGGAGATTTGGGCGAACGACATGCTAATCGAGTGATATATGGTTCATGGCCAAGCTCCGCCGAAGAAGCATCTGCAAATCGCTCGATAATCCTCCCTTCAGAGATCGCTAGTAAGGCAGGAGTAGGTGTCAACGATACCATAGATACTCTGACTTTCTCCTACACCTACGACTATCTCGGATTCGCAGCCATTGCCACAGGGTTCGACGACTGTCCCGGTGAAGAGTACTTCAACCAAGATTCAGGGTACCTTTACTGTCAGGTAAACATGACGGTATACGACCTCAAGGTTGCCGCAGTTTACCAAGAGGGGGGAGCTGGAAACCCTACTTTGCTTTTCAACCCAATAATGGTATCAGATTCGGTACTTACTGAGGATCAGAAGCTCACTCTGATGGATAATGACCATGGTTATCTCGGCATCGCCATAGATCGAAACGAGCTCCCCGCGTCTTCCACCAGAGCGGCCACAGATTGGTTAGACGGCCTGAAAGGGGATATCGAGGGAGTAAACTATACAGCAGGTAATGACATAATGATTGAGTACAATGATCTGATTTCAGGAACGATAGGCTTCCTGAATATTTTCCTCGGGATAATCAGCGTGTTCGATTACATACTGATGATACCGATAGTCGTCCTTTCTTTCTCAGTTCTCATTTATGGCCTAGTCCTGTCATTGGAGCAGAGGAGAAGAGAGATTTCCATTCATAGGGTAATAGGTGGAACGGAGTCTGCCCTGACCTCTATGATACTCAGGGAACTGGCAGTGGTGGGCGTCATTGGGTGGTTTACAGGCTACCTACTAGCGATGGCCTCGGTTCCAGTTGTTCTGGATGCTGTCGGATTCATGGCATTCGAGAGAAGCGACTTCAGAGTCGTCCCAACTCTGAGTGGCCTCGTTACTCTACTGATTTTCACGGTAACCGTAGGTCTTACCCTACTGTTCGGAAGCTCTAGGACCAAAGATTTCCTCAGCATTGAAATCGACGAGGGAGTCAGGAGAGTTGCTGTAAGAAAGAAATCAAGACTATGGTTACATCTAATAATTTTCTTCATTGGAATCCTCTCATTCGTAGAGAGTTGGATAGAAAGCAATGGGGGCTTCGGACCATGGGGTTCGAGTGGAATAAGCCCAAACTTCATCGTAGATGGACTGCTATTCCTCTTTGGGCCATTCTTCCTATGGATAGGGGGGGCGCTTGTATTGGGAAGGATCGGTGCGGCTGGACCAAGGATTTTCACCATACTATTCGGATGGAGCCCGGTTCTGAATGACATCAAGAGGGGATTGAAGGGCTCGGGATCAAGCGAGTCAGTAAACAGGCTAGCGATAATACTTCTACTAACTCTATCCATCGTCACGGTGGCGGCTGTACAGGGATATACTGGGACACTAGTCGACGAGAGGACTACCTCTGCCCAGACAGGTGCCGATCTACAGGTTCAGTTCGAAGAACCCGTTTCCCAGCAACGTGCGATGGACGAAGTGATACTGGCCATCCAGAGAGCAGACGAGTCCGAGATCGAATCAATAGATTACATGACTTCAGTGGGAGATATCTTCACTAATCAGAAAGGAGAGGGCTCCCTACTTAGGACATGGATTCTATTCGATGGGCATGAGAATACCCTTCAGTGGGATGAGCAGACTATTCCTGGAGATGATATTGCCCGAGTATCTTCCGACTGGGCATCCTCAGGATTCACTGCTGGATCTTCAGCTAGAAGCCAACTTGATATTTCCAAATCCGACATAGGGTCCAATATCACCATTGAGTTTACATCATACAGTTTCGGAGGACTAGATAGCGAAATGAATCCAATTATCACTACTACCGTTACTCAGGCAGACATTACCTACTTGGGCGGGCACAGGTGGGTACCGGGACTACAATCCTCTGAAGCAAATCAGGCAATAGTCGTAGGAGAGGCCACTTACAAGGAACTTATGGGGGAAAATGCTGTTGATTCTTACATATCCAATCGTTGGTTTTTCGAAATTTGTGACGAAACCCAGAAGAACTGCAAGGACGCTTTGAAGACACTTGGAGTTGAGGTATCAAATGGTGTCGGAGTAGCATCATCCAGTAACTGGGGGACCAATCACGAGGCCAACGAGAGGACGGGGGGGCTCATCTTTGGAACTCCTGGCCTCCTGAGTCTACAATTCGTGGTGGCCTCGTTAGCATCAATCGCATCAGCCTTCGTGTTCCTCTCACTAGTTCTCTCACAGAGGAAGAGAGAGCTAGCTATCCTGCAGGCAATCGGAGCTAGCCCCCAACAGGTTCTGAGACTGGTGATGTTCGAAATAATGGCTATTCTGCTAGTAAGCATGGGCCTAGGAGTCATACTCGGACTGGCAATCTCAGAGGCATTCAACGGTTTCTTCGGAGTCTTCGGGTTCATCTTCCAGATTTTCTTGGGGCAAAGCGCTCCGATAGATAGGGACTTGGTCTGGCCGTGGACTGAGCTGATTCTGGTCAATGCTTCGGTGCTAGTCGCTGTTGTGATAGCATTACTGTACACCACAAGAAGGGCTCTGAAGTCCGATCTTGCCATAGTTCTGAAGGGGGAGTGATAGAATGGACGAAAGCTTGGTAATAATGGAAGCCAAAAATATGTATCATATCTATGAGAGCCTGAGCCTCGAGGGAAATGTTGTAGCCTTGAGAGGCCTCAATGTCAGAATCAAGCAGGGAGAGGCTGTAGCTGTCATTGGCCCATCGGGATCAGGCAAGTCCACTCTTCTGAAGTGCCTAGGGGGACTAATGAAACCATCATCCGGTTCAGTTTCCTTGGGCGGTAGGGAGATGATTAGAATGACTGGAAACGAACTAGTAAAACTCCGACAGGAAACCGTTTCTTTCATCTTCCAAGACTCGAACCTGCTTCCAGATCTAAATGCATTAGATAACGTCGCACAACCACTCAGACATCAGGGAGTAATGCCAGGGCCAGCCAGGGCCAAGGCAATGGATCTTCTTGAGAAACTAGCGATGGCAGACAGATGGATGGGGATGCCAGAGCAACTTTCAGGAGGGGAGCAACAGAGAGTCGCAATAGCTAGGGCACTCATAACCAACCCAAAGCTCATTCTTGCCGATGAGCCAACCGGTGCATTGGACCCTATAACCAGTAGAGAGGTTCTAGAGCTATTCGAGAAGCTCCACGAGGAAGAGAACGTGGCATTCCTTCTCGTCACTCACAACAGGGACGTTGCATACTTCTGTGAGAGGTCGCTGGAGCTTCGAGATGGTAGGTTCGTAGCACAACATGGAACCGATTTCGATTTGTCCGACCTTTCTGAAACACGGGAACTAATTATCGATGAAACAGGGACAATCACATTGCCCCCCGACCTTCTCATAAAGCTAGGGGGGCCTGGAAGGTTCGACGTTCCCGATGTGGATAGAGACGCCCTAAAGCTAGAAAGGGTCGAGGATGAGAAGATAGAGGTGTCCTCCAAGACGAGGAGAGTTCTTTCGAGGATCTGCCCTGCCTGCAATCACGACTATTCAGACTCAACGGATCAGCTTTGTCCTGAATGCGGTTCCAGTAGGCCCATGGTTCAAGCCTGAGGAAGAAGGAACCTCTGTGGCTTGGCGATACCGAGGTCCTTAGGTAACTCAGTATTGGCTACAGGGAGCTCAACTGGAATCATCTCCTTTCCAATGAGGGCCACCCTACTCTCTCTCCTGTCAGAGAGAACCTCACGTCCAACCATCGGTGCCAGCTTCTGTGAGAACTCTAGGACCTCTTGATGGGTTGGCATATTCTCAATTGAGAGGTTATTCCTGCTATTTCCTACATTGACATATCCCTTCGCCTCAATGAAATTAGGATCAGCAATATTATCTAGCCTAGCGTAGTCATCATGATACCCCATGGACTCATGTTTGATTAGCGTGTGTCTACAAACCGTCCTAGTATCCAGACTGGGTAATAATTCCAGAGTTTCTTCAAGCTTGTAGAAGGCCCCTTGATCGAATTTAGGCTTACATAGCCTGTCGAAAATCTCCTTGTTAGGGGCATCTACCGAAACATAGAGTTGGGTGGGCAGTGGATCTAGGTTCTCAATTACCTTCGGGAGACTTCCATTGGTCACTAGGAAAGTGGAAGTTCCGTGATTATGACAAACCTCCAAGAATTCGCCCAATCTTGAGTACAGCGTAGGCTCACCGTTCAGAGAGATAGCAACGTGCTTGGGATTTTGAGCATCAAGGAACTTCTCCTTGTCCGCCTTTGGATTCCCACCAAATCCAGTCAGAAGCCTCCTATGCGCCTTCACAGACTCTAGATATAACTCATATGGATCATCATCTATCTTGTTGAGTGAGTCGGAGTGGGGCTCCCTCCAGCAGTAGGTACATCCCAGATTGCACGTGTCCACGTTTGGGGCCATCTGCATGCACCCATGGCTTTCTATCCCGTAGAACGTACCTTTGTAGCACGAACGATCAGCAATGAGGCTCTGCTTTGTCCAGTGACAGACCTTGACACCCCCATGCTCGCCAACCAGCTGATACTTCTGCTTGGAAAGCTTAGCCGCAATTCTTGGCTCAATCTTAGTCACGGGCCCTTGCATATTCATCCCCACTCCGAATCCCACAGAGGGGACGTGTCGAGGAACCTGCGTAACAGTGGGGGAATATCAACCCTCAGTCGTACCTAATTCCAGTCCCATAGGCGAAAATCTCAACTCCGCGGACCGTATTCTTGTTATTTTGGGACTGTGGTGTCATACTCGATGTATCAATTCTGACATTGATAACTTCGTCCCATCCCTGAGCTTCTGCTTGCTCACGTAGCCTCTGCATAACTTCTGCCCTTCCTGCTGAAATTACTTGCTGAAATGAAGTAACGCTTCCTCCTACAAGGTTGTTGAAGAACGCTATCAGAAGTTGCCAATGGCTTGGTCCGAAAACCCCGTTAGCATGAACGAGCCCAGAACTAGAGACGTCTCCTCTGTACCCTCCGTTTATCGTGTTCAGGATCTCTTTCCCAGCTTTCTCTCTGCTGACCATTCTCCTAGAAATAGCATCCTGGTGAGATTTTTCTACATCGCCACTGCTGAAAGCCGCACCCCAAATAAATAATGCTGGATAGGCCAACGACCATAATATCCCGAATAAAGCTAGTATCATGAATGGGAGAAGACAGAGTATCAAGCCCCATGCGATACTACCCTCTCCTGCATCGGAATTCTGAGCGACCGCTACAATTGAGAATGATGAAAGCATCAAAAGTGAGACAACCGCCACTATCCCAATTCTATTATCTGGAGAATCCATTGAAGCACCCGATTACTCGTATTTCACTGCAGTCCCATAGGCAAACAGCTCTGCGGCCCCAGACGTTATTGCCGATGTCGCGAATCTGACATTCACCACTGCTGTGGCGCCGATGGACATTGCATCTGAAACCATTCTTCCAACGGCCTCCTGACGCGACTCCTGCAGAAGCTCAGTGTACTGAGTCAGTTCTCCACCAACAATATTTCGAAGACCGGCGAATATATCCTTACCAAGGTGCTTTGCTCTGACAGTAGAGCCACTGACTACTCCCATCGTCTCAGTGATAATCTTTCCAGGTATGGTCTCGGTGTTAACCACCAGTATGCCGTTTACTACTTGTTCCATGACATTCGATAGTCGTCAGGCATTTCAAGATACTGGCGAATTTGATCTATCATCAAGCAACACTTCAGGCTTGGACTTCATTGAAACCAGAGCCAAGATCGCGAGAAAAAACCCGTTGCATATTATTATCTGGCCCCATCCGATTACTAGTGTTAGGGGCTCTATGAAAGATAAGTCAATCACTTCAGCGTCTTGGCTGTTCATTGTAAAATCCGGCATAACTCCAATTCTCATAAACATCCAAAAAAGTCCTGCTCCTCCCAGTGCATTAATTGCTATCCAAGATCCTACCAGCTTAATCCCAAGGTCCCTTTCACCTCTCCAAAGAACCAGAGTACTGAAGAGTCCAACAATTACTAGTATTCCACTGTGCACTCCCTGTATTTCCATTAGTCCTCCCATCTCATCGTAGTACTCAACTAACTCATTCCAGAATACTTCATTTTCTGTCCATTCAGCTTGCTCCTCTTCAGAACCATCAACTGGATAAGGCTCAATTTCCTCATAATCACCTGGTAACAGCCTATCAATAAGAATGGGGGATGCAATTGCAGAAACTGTTCCTAGAACCATGAAAAGCGTGATTATTCCCATGAAAATAGCTAGGCCCTTGAGCCACCAGGGAGAGGGCTCGGAAATAGGAGAGTAAGCAGACTCCACTCTCATGCCCCTTCGTATGATATCTTACTAATTATGATGCCCATTCGAAAAATCACTTCAGGAGGTGTGATAGAATCGTTCAAGTATCGATGTCATACGCCGTACCTAATGGCGCAAGACGAGTTACGACAAGCATTAACTTTCGACGATGTTCTTTTGATGCCCGCGGAGTCGGCGGTGCTTCCAGCTGAAGTCGATATTTCCACCAATCTGACAAGTAAGATAGACCTCAAGATTCCGATTATTTCTGCCGCAATGGACACAGTCACTGAGAGTGCTATGGCAATAGCAATGGCCCAGGCTGGAGGACTAGGTGTGATTCATAGGAACATGACTACCGAGGAGCAGGTAGAGGAGGTAGCCAGAGTCAAGAGATTCGAATCTGGGTTAGTCCTCAATCCCATCACGGTCTCACCAGACATGACAATTGGAGAACTCAGAGAAATGAAATCAAAGTATGGTTTCTCTGGATTCCCGGTTGTTAATGGAGGTGGAAGACTGGTAGGTATTATCACCAACAGGGATATCAGATTCGTAGAGGACGAGTCCTCCAAAGTATCTGATATGATGACCAACGATATTGTTACTGTTAGCCAAGATTATGATCCAAAGGAGGCACAGAGACTTCTACAACAGCATAGAATCGAGAAACTAGTTGTGATCGATAATGAAGGAAACTGTGCAGGAATGATCACCGTCAGGGACATCCAGAGGACTAGGGACCATCCCGTCTCATGCAAGGATGGCCAAGGAAGACTCAGAGTCGCCGCAGCCACTGGTACTGGGGAAGGGGGGCTGAGGAGAGCGCTAGCACTAATCGAAGCAGGGGCTGACGTGATTGTAATAGATACTGCTCATGGGCATTCCCACGGAGTCATTGATACTGTGGCAAAGCTAAGGAAGGGGTCCCCAGACTCAACAATTATCGCTGGAAACATTGCTACCGGAGCCGCCGCTGAAATGCTAATCGATGCGGGAGCAGACGCTGTCAAGGTAGGCATAGGCCCCGGCTCTATCTGTACAACAAGGATAGTTTCTGGAGTAGGTGTACCACAGCTAACAGCCGTACAGAGTGTAGTTAACGTGTGTAAGGCAAGAGGAATCCCAGTCATTGCAGACGGGGGAATAAAGTATAGCGGAGATATTGCCAAGGCCATCGCGGCCGGTGCAGACTGCGTCATGATAGGCTCTCTACTAGCAGGTACTGACGAGTCCCCTGGAGAGACCATACTCTACCAGGGACGTTCTTACAAGGTATACAGGGGAATGGGCTCGGTGGGTGCTATGAGTAAAGGCGCTCATGACAGGTACTTCCAGTCGGAGCAAGGGGATACGAGAAAGTATGTTCCTGAGGGAATAGAGGGCAGAGTTCCAGCCAGAGGACCGGTGGAGAATGTAATCCATCAGCTAGTGGGGGGGTTGCGATCATCCATGGGGTATACAGGAAATGGTAGTATTGCTCATATGAAGGAGAATTGCGAATTCGTCAGGATAACTAATGCCGGACTGTCCGAAAGCCATGTCCATGATGTCGAGATAACTCGCGAAGCTCCTAACTACAGGAGATGATAATCTGGAAGAAATCGTCCTTGGCGGAGGCTGTTTTTGGTGTGTCGAGGAGGCACTAATAGGATTGAGAGGAGTTTCTGAAGTCAGCCCGGGATATTCCGGGGGACACGTTGTGAATCCTACTTATGAGCAGGTCTGTGCTAAGGGAACGGGTCATGCTGAGGTCGTAAAGGTGATTTTTGACCCATCAAAGATTGATAGAAAATCCCTATTGGAGGTATTCTTCACATGTCATGATCCAACCCAGCTGAACAGGCAAGGAAATGACATAGGGACGCATTACAGAAGCGCAATTTTCTATAATTCAGAGGCCCAGAAAATCGACTCACATTCAGTGATAGAAGAAATGGGCGATGTATATGATAATGAGATTGTAACTGAGGTTTCACCACTCGAGAACTTTTATGTTGCAGAAAAATACCATCATGACTACTTCAAGAATAACCCTTCGAATCCTTACTGTATGATGGTCGTAGCTCCAAAAATAGCTAAGACCAGAGCCAAGCACGCCCACCTGTATGAGTGACATAACGCTGAGTCCCGAACCTTGGTCTGTTCACCTACTAGGGCTCATAAGTCCGATGCTAGCAATCAGTGGAAATGTGCTAGGCGGGGTCTACACCCTGTCCGGCGTTCTTTTCATTTGGGTATTGAGCCCCATTCTTGACGTCCTATTAGGAGAGTCGGAGTTCCCTAGGCCCCCACGAGAGTCTGGTACTCCCTTTGAGAGGCTACTCTGGGTCCATGGAATATTGCACTTTGTAATGCTAGCCACGTTCTTCTACTTCGCCGCAAGTGAGGGAATCACCCGTTGGCTATTGACGGCATCTCTGTCAACTGGCCTGGTTGCCGCGGCCTCTGCCATCGTCACAGCACATGAGCTAGGTCACAAGAGGCCCAAAAGCCCTGGATGGAGATTGGCAAGAGCACTCCTTTTCAGTATAAATTATACTCATTTCACTACTGAGCACAATCACAATCATCACAAAAACGTGGCCACGGACAAGGATCCAGCCAGTGCGACCTATGAGCAGAGTATCTGGTCGTTCTGGGTTAGGACCATACCCGGGCAATTCCTATCATCAGTGAGAGTACACAATAGGAAGGGTAGGACCGGTTTCAGAAACCCATCATGGAGGGGTTTGGCCCTCCAATCGCTGTGTATAGCAATTCTGATTCTCCTGCACTATGCAGGTATTGACTGGGCGGGGCCTGTCCTAATTGGTTGGCTAATAGCCTCAGGTATTGCTATACTTACTCTTGAGTATGTCAATTACATTCGTCACTGGGGACTCAGGAGGGAGAACGGAGGGAGGTTCGAAGAAGGACACGCTTGGAATACAGAGGCTAGGTGGTCTAGGTGGAGTCTTCTGGAGCTGACCAGGCACTCTGATCACCATCTCCACGCATCCGTTCCTTTCTGGAAACTAAGACCATATCCTGAAGCTCCCAAACTGCCTTCTGGCTACTATGCATGCTGGTGGCCATGTCTATTACCTCCACTATGGAGGAAAATGATGAGAGGAAGGGCTCCGAACATCTGAGTTCTTATGATCCGTCTACTAACTCACACTAGCTATGCCTTCATCGGGGCAACCTTCAATTCTTGATTGGGATGCAGCCTTCCATGGTCGTTCCCAGAAGGGATGATGATGATGACGTCCCGACTGACAAGGCCTGGGCAATTCACGCAGCCATAATTGGTCTCAATACCGGTAATTTACTATTCAGGGGCTTAGAGTTAGATCCTGATAATCCTGGGATGATTACCGTGGCATGTCTCGCTGTCTTGGCGGCAGCTCTCCCATTCCAAGCAATTTTCTTCCTCATTAACTCGTACATCCAAGAAGCATCTAATGTACATGAGATAGAATTCATAATGTTACAGAGACTCTCCTTGATATGTCAAACAATCTCATACCTATCACTCACAGCCATAGGGATTCTGATGTTTGAGACTCACGTTTACGTGGGAAGCAGCTTCTTTATTGGTTGCATAGTCGCCTTCTTTCTACTTAGGGCAGCGATGAATCAGGCAGAGGCATTAGCAACCAGTCATTCTCGTTAATTCGTAGAGAGGTTGATTGCTAACCCTCCCTTGTGAGTTGCATGGCTGATGCCTTCGCAATACCAAGCCTTCCTCCAGCATCTCCGTGGGATGCCTATATTCTAATGCTCGCAGTACCCTTTATTTTGAGACTGGTTTTCGTAGCTCCTCCACTAATTGATCTAATCAATACCTATGCCCCCCCGGGTGAGAGAACGAAGCATATTAGGTGGTTCTTGACTCAAATAAAATCATTACCTGTAAAGGGATTCTGGCTAATCGTAGTCAATGAGACAATGTCATTCATTCTGCCAGCGATCGTCGCAATAGCCGCGCGTTACTGGCTAGGGCCAATTGGCTGGCAGTCATGGGAGGATACGCCCGACATGGGAGTAGCGCTTCTTCTATTGGCCGGAGCTTTATGGCTATTCTCAGATTTTTCAAAAGTGATGCGGTCAAGACGGGATATCCAATCAATCGCAAAATACAATCTCTCGACCGCAAAGATGGTAGTTCAAGGTGCAGTAGTTGGAAGAAATATTCTCCAGAATGTCAGCGATTCAGGAATTCCCAGACCCTGGAGGGAGGTAATGGAAGTCAACTTTGAGGTAGATGGCGAAGCAACCATAGTTCCAGAAACGAATCCCTTTACTGAGATTATCTACTCTATACTGGACAGAGGTGCTGACACATTAGAAGAAATCCTTGGAAGAGTGAAGGAGCCAGCTACAGCCGCCATGGAAAAGCTGGATAGGGAGATACAGGACCGTGTGACTCGAAGAGTTCAAGCATCTGCTAAGTCACTATTTCAGAATGTCATTTTTTCAATTGCCCCGATAGTTGTACTAATTGGCCTAGATAGAATCATCTAACATCTTCTTCTCATGAGGGGTCGCTAGTAATACCCATAGTAGGCCAGCCAATATTTGCAATGCCCCGGTGATAATTATAGTCTCTCTAAGCGTGAGAAAATCGTTTTCTAAAATCAGCCCAGCCGCTACGGTAGACAGGCCCATTGTCAGAGTAATTCCAAGTGAGTCAGTACCGAATACCCTCCCTAACCACTCGTCCTCGCTCCTCTTCTGGAGCATAGTGGTTGAAAGTACCCAGTTGACTCCGCTAGCCGCATGGGAGATGAAAACATAGACGAGTATTATCGTAGTCCATTCTGAAACCGCAACTGCCATGTAGAAAGCCCCGCTGATTATCAGAACCCCTCCTAATAGATATGGAACTAACCTATCATTAGTCATGAATCGGCGACTGATTATGGGTCCGAAACCCGATCCAAATCCTCTAGCCATGTACAGGATACCAATTCCAGCTGCGACGTCCCCAAAACCCGCTTCTCGCCCTATTAGAATCAAAAGAAAGACCTGAGCCCCCCCTCCCGAAGCCCACATTGCCTTTGCCAAAACCACTCTTCTGATAGGTGGCTTCGATAGGATGTACTTCCAACCAGACAGAATCTCTGCAACCATCGCTTTAGGCCCGCTTGAAAAAATACCCGATTTCTCAGGACCTCCATGTGGCAGGGTCATGATTAGAATTATAGCGGCTAGGAAGGTCACAGAATCAATCCAAAGCGCAGTCTCGATTCCGTACTGTGAGATTGTCAGACCACCAATTCCCGCTCCAATTCCCATGGCCGCAGACCAACCTCCGGAAGACAGGGCATTTGCAGAAAGCAACTCCTCCTTAGTGCAAATGTTAGGGACGTAAGCAGACTCTGCATTGGAGGATATCGCTCTACCGACTACCATAGCCATCCCAAGAAGGTATACTGAAGTCAGACTGTCCAGCGCCCCAAGTGAAAGAGCTGTTACAAGAATGGCGAATGACCAGACATTGCCCAGAACCATTAGCCACTTCCTCGGATAACGATCTGCAAGCATTCCTGTCAATGGCTCTAATGGCGCGAATGTAAAGCTCCTAGTGGCAAGAACTCCAGCAATAGCCAGGGGAGAATTATTGGAGGCTTCACCCGCCAGTAAGAACAGGGCAATCATCGAGAACCAATCTCCAATATAGGAAATCTCATTGGCTGTGAATAGCCTTCTGTACGGTGCATTGGACCTAAGAAGTCCAATGTAGCTTACTCCAGCCATGGCCATGCGCGAGCAGAGAGCCCTATGATTGTCGCCCCCAACACTCAAGACTCACACACACTCCCGGCCGACGCATGGAGGACAGACTGGTTTGGCTTGATTTGGAGATGACAGGCCTCGATCCAGTAGAGAATAAAATAATCGAAATAGCCACCATAGTTACCGAGGGAGACTTAACCTTGGTCTCTGAAGGCCCGTCTTTGGCCATATCACAGCCTGAATCAGAATTGGAGAAGATGGATGATTGGAACATAACTCATCATACTAAGAATGGCCTCCTAAAGAGAGTCAGATCAGATGGCGTTCCCATAGCAGAGGCTGAAAGACTTACCTTGGAGTTCCTAATGGAACACTGTTTAGCTGGAGTTCCTCCTCTGTGTGGCAATACAATAGGCCAAGATAGACGATTTCTAAGGAGATATATGCCAGAGCTACACGAATTCTTTCACTACAGGAGTGTAGATGTAACATCCGTTAAGGAAATCGTCAGGAGATGGTATCCTAAGGCACCAAGATTCTCCAAGCCATCGGGCCACAGGGCTCTCGATGATATCAGAGGTAGTATCGAAGAGCTATCCCACTTCAGAGATCACGTTTTCAAGGAATGAAAAATACTAGAGGGGAACTCCTTCAGAATCTGTTAGAATCAGATTAATCCCCAGTCCCGACCTATGGAAGGCTATCACTTCGAGTCCATGAATAGTGTGCCCCGTTGCGGCTCTACCGATAACTGGAAGATGATCCCCTCTGTCTAATGTTACAGGGCGCTCTCCTGGAGAAAGCCCCCTCCTGGTTCCTCCGACCTCATCGAACCACGGAAGGAGTCCTTCGGGAGAGTATCTAACTCCGAGAATCATATCGCATCCATCTGTCCACTGTGCCGCATCTGCATCAGCCTCACTTGGAACCGCTACAGCATTTGGATGTGAGTGAATCCAGTGAGTGAACCTCCCTCCCCTTGATCCTCGTTCTTCTGTGAATATCCCATCAATCCATTCCTCAGGGACATGATGAACAGAGAAAGAGTCGCCCCTGTTTACAAGATGGGGGTTTCCCAGTACATATCCTTGACCTGCGAACAATCCAGCCTGGAAATCTTCCCCAGTAAACCGCATGTCCACCCCATCTGGATGAGGAAGGCTGACATCAGGATCGATCCCAACAAGTATCTCGTCGGGAAGGGATGTGAATGTCCACCCGATAATTTCTGAGAGTGTCTCAACGGGCATTAGAAGTATTGCGGCATAGTCATCCTTAGCCTCTAGGGAATGCATGTTGTAGGTACTGGCGGCACGCACTAGCCAGTCATGAGCCATATCATCCCGAAGGAGTCACATGACTTGAGTTCAACGGACTAATTAATGCTCACGTCCAGGACAATATGATCCCATCTTGGAGCATAGCTCTTTATCCGATTGACTGCAATAACTTTCGCCCTAGAACCCTCCCTGAAATGACACAGCTTCCTCAGTACCACCTCTCCCCATTCGGAATATTCACCAGGCCTAGCTAGACCGTGGACATGTACCACTCCTCCAGAGTCGGATAGAACTTCCATCGCTGCTTCAAAACTGTCCTCAGAAGTTGGTAGTAGGCCCATTATTACCCTATCAGCGACCCTTCCGATTGACATACAGCTCTCTCTATTATCTCCTCGATGTATTGTGAAACCAGATGAAATACCATTCCTCTCTAGGCCCCATTCAAGAGATTTTACAGCATCATCATTCCACTCACAACAGTGAACGTGTTCGACCTCTGAGTGGACCATAATTGGTAGAGAGTAGTAACCTATTCCCGAGAATAGGTCTACTACTACCTCCCCTCTTTCTACAATCTCCCCCATCCTCCTCCTCTCATTCACATTCCCTGCTGAGAACATACACTTGGTCACATGATAACCGTAGTCTACCCCATTCTCCCGTCTAACAACCCAGTCGTCCTCTCCGCGCAGCATCCTCGTCCCGCTCTTTCTTGTCTTACCAGTCACCTCTCCCATCACTCCAAGCCTCTCAACATCAAGGCCCTCAGCAACAGCGTTCCAGAGCGCAGGACCGACCAGGTCATCCCATTCTTCTCCCTCGAAAGAACCCGAGGGGAGTATTGCAATATCAGAGAACTTCTCCCACTTCTTAGGCATCTTAGGAAGGATCTTTTTTCCTAGAAACGAGGAAACAGAATCATACAGCCGATCATGCGGCCCCCCTCCAGTCATATACCCCGGGTGAACATTACGGATTCAGACTTATGGTATATCACACACTCCAACTGACGTGCGTACATGCATCGCGCTGGCCATTATTCTGATATTTGCACCAGTGGCCCATGCAGCGCCCCCTCCTGGAGATTCCGAAGTATCGAATGAAATCTGCTCTACGTGGGCCAATGGAAATGGGATATGTGATGACTACGATTCCAACTTAGACTACACAGTTATTGACGAGTGGATCGAGGGCCATGTTAGAATTTCCATGGAGGGGGCATCGTCCATAGAGATGAGTCTTGAACTAGCGATTCATGAGATCTCAAGAGAAGAACTAGGATTACTAGATCTTGATTTAGAAGGAGATAGTGACCCTTCTGACGGAATTCCCGCTGATTACATTCGAAACTATCGTGACTTCTCACGGGACGGCTCATCTGTTGAGGATAGATTGATTGAGAAGATCGAGGATATAATCCAACAGATTGTGGATGAGAATTTTCCAAATGCCACAATTAGCCCACTTCAAACCACATCAGAGATAACCTTCTTCGATCGCGAGTTTTCCTCCTGTACATTCAACGCCGATGCAGACTCAGTAGATGAGGAGAATGGTTTGGAAAATGATCCCTTCTACCCTCCCATTTGTCTTCAATCAGCACTCACATTGGATGTAAATCCGACTAATATCGGCATGAATCCAGAAACTGGAGATATTGACAGGGTAATGCAGGGTCTGATGGCTATGGGGGGCGAGGTATCCACCAACTTCACAACGATTGCAAAATCAGGCCATTACATCGAATATGTGATGGTGCCACCTTCATACTCCAATATTATCCAAGTTAATGAGCCAGCCGAAATCTTCTCAATAGATCATGGACAAATACAGTTTTTAGGAGCTAGAATGGCACTTAATAATTTGAATGCACATCACAATTCTATTCCAATCACATCTAATCTGATAACCGTCCTGGGAAGTGGCGATATTACGCCAGATTGGGAATCCTATTCCGGCCCTTCCTTGAGCTTGGACCTTTTCATAAATCTGGATGACAGGATGAACAGCCATGTAGATATGGAAATAGGAATCCACCACCTAAGTACTGAAAGATTAACTCAATGGGGACTAAATCTTGAGACCCCAACGATAAATCTTGATTCAGTGACATCCGATGGTATCAGAATGTTTGACTCCGAGATGGATATTGATACTGACCAGATGCTCTCATCTCTTCCAATCGACTCACTTTCAGACTCTTTTTCTCAGTTTCTAGGGACGGAAGTTGTCTTTCAGAATCCCTCTTTCTCCTCCTCTGATGATTCTGGAGGTATTATGTTCCTGCACAGGCAAGGCGAGACCTGCGAAGAAGAACTATCTTACAGATACTGTTTAGGTTCGAGTGGTGCAATGTCTAGTACTTACCCAATTAAGGTACAATCCAGTTCAATTCCCACTGAAATACAAATTTCAAGCATATTGAGCCAACTAATTCAGCATGCAGACGGGGACCTATCGACAATTGATTTTTCACAAATTAATGATGAAGATCTCGCCACAATAATGAGCTTCTTGAGTGTAGAATTAGAAGTTGATCTTGACTTCATTCAAGAGCTCCTTCCCTCTGACTTCCCATCTACGGACATAAGCATAACAATCTACTTGCCAGAATGGTTAGAATCATCTGGAACGACTCCAGATGCATTGGTATTTTCCTCTAACTCAGGAGATAGTAAAACCAGAAATATTGAACTCGAAGGATCGAGACCATTCGACTGGCAGCATTCGATATGTCGAATATCGGACCCATGTGAGGAGGACAGCATCGATAGGGTATGCGCTCCAACGCAGGAGACATGCGTCTCTTTCCTAGTTGAGATAGAAATTTCCAAAGTTTCGGTTCATGAGTTGAGTGGCTCGGTATCTGTGGAATTTACTTCCAATATTATTCTAGAGATATATCGATTAGGATTGGATATCGAGATTGAAGGAGTGAAGATGTCCCCGATTCCATCGGATGCCATAAGGAGAATTCTAGTAATGGGCGACAGAATGGAAGGTGGGATACTAGCAAACTCCGAAATTGAATCAGCAATTGACTTCGGAGTCGGCGAACCAGTGGATTTCGAGGTATCCAATGAGGGCCTCAGAAAACTATCCGATTACCTAACTGAGTCATACTCTGAAATGATGAATTACTTCGGCGACATAAATCTAGACTCTCAAGAAATTGGTTTGGAGGGATTCTCTCTCACTGCGGACTTGTCATCAGTACCATTTCAAGCAGATTTCGGAGCGGTCTCAATAGGAGAAGATCCCTTCATAGGGGATGAAGAACCAATTAGACTAGCCACTAAGATAGATAATGCAAAGCTCACATTATCTCTGAGACAGGATGAGATTATTGTTGGATTCAATCCTCGCTCACTGGCAGTTATGCCATCGATAGTGATGTCGTCTATTTTCCCATCTCCTATACTCACAGATTCCGGATTGTTGTTGGATGGATCGGATATCAGACAGAGAGTAACTCCACTAATGGAGCATACGAGTTTTGGAACAATTAAGACATCGGCCTTTATCGAGATATTACTGCCAGAATCCATTAGAATAACATCTTTAGATAGTGAAAAGGGACTCGCAGAGATTACAAATTCAGGAGATAGCCAGCTCTTGACTTACACTATGCCAACATGTCTCGAAGCAGAAACCTGGGATGAGTGCAGTAGCAACAGAAACTCAGACATAATCACGTACTCAGTTGAGATTTCTTGGGGGTTCTTGCTAGGGGAACTAGCACCCTACATATTCCTCATCATCGTCTCGATTACTCTTCTGATAAGTAGGTCTAGGAGGAAGAGAAGAGAGAAGAAGGAAGCTCAAATCATATCTTCAAAGGAAGAGGAAAGCTCAGAGCTAGAGAAGATCATGAATATTGAGTTTGGTAAGCTACCGGAAAAGACCACACTGGTAGACGAGACTTTCTTCGACAAAGACGACTCTGAGAGTTAGTAGAACGCATATTCGACTAGTTTTCGAAGTGCTCCTGAATCTTCTTAGCCATAGATAATCCAATCCCTGGCACAGCCCTGAGCTCATCAATACCAGCATGCTCTATTCCCTTTCTTCCTCCAAAGTGACGAAGCAACGACTGTATCTTCTTGGCACCAAGGCCATCAACCTCCTCTAGAGGGTCACGCATAGAGCCCTTCCGCCTCCTGCGGCTGTGAAACTGATTAACGAATCTGTGGGCCTCATCTCGAGAGTGGATTAGTACTCTTCCCCTCCGATCCAATATTATCGGCTCTCTTCCATCGATATAGAGTGTCTCTTCTCTTTTCGCTAGTGCAGCAACGACAAACTTGCCATCCATATCATTCTCAATAAGTGCATTATTTATCGTTGATAGATGAGTCTCTCCTCCATCTAGAAGAAGAATATCGGGCCACTCTTTTTGTCTCTTTAACCACCTTAATATGGACTCTCTCATCATCCTCAAGTCATCAGCTGAATCTCCCTTAATCTTGTACGTCCTGTATTCCTTTTTTGAAGGTCGCCCATTCTTGAAAACAACCGATGCCCCAACTCTCTCAGATCCCATAAGTTGAGCCATATCGAAACAAACAATGTGATCTAAAGATGACATTCCAAGCAATGCCGCCCCTTCGTTAGCAGCACGCTGCTCAAGACTTCCAGAGCCGCTCCTATGTGAGCGCGAGACTAAAATCTCAGCATTCTGATCTGCCATTTTTCTTAGCCGGAACAAATCGCCTCTTTTGGGCACCCTGGATATCAAGGAACCTCCTCTCCTGAACTTAAGCCACTTCTCCACTGAATCCCCAACTGGTGATGGAAGAAGCAAGACTTTGGGGGGCCTCCTATTCGCGTAATGCTCTACCAGAACGAGTGATACGGATTCTGAAACATCTCCTTTGTGAATTAATGGATACTCCGTCTTTCCCTGTACCACTCCTTCCTTGGCATGCAAAATCATAACTATGGCCGAATCTCCAAGTGAAGAAAATCCGATTGCATCACAGTCCTGGTAGAATCTGCTATGGATTATCTGCTGAGAAAGCGTACTCTGAACTGAAGAAATCATATCCCTAATCCCTGCAGCTCTCTCGTAGTTCAGGTATTCAGAGGCCTTATCCATATCCTTTTGGAGAGATTCGATTAGAACTTTAGCGTTCCCATCAAGGACATCTGTGACGGCCTTAACAATTGCTGGATATCCATCTGGATTACAACAAGGCCCCTTGCATAGGCCGATATGCATCGCTAAGCAACCATCACTGCCCCTGCAGTCTTTATCCCTTATTCCAAACTCAATTCTGAGTAATTGAATCACTCTCTTGGCAGCTCCTGCATCCGGGAACGGCCCCCAAGATCTTGACCCCTCCGGGGGATGACGAGTGTAGAGAATTCTAGGGAACTCCTCTGCTGTTAATGAGATAAAGGGGTATGATTTGTCGTCCTTCAATCTTGAATTGTACTTCGGCTTATGCTCCCTTATGAGGTTCCTCTCTAGGAACAATGCTTCTGAAGGACTTTTGGTAACAATGAAATCTATCTCATCAGCCTCCTCTATTAGCAAAGGAACCATTCTACGTCCGTCGCTACCAGAGAAATATGATGATACTCTTGTTCTAATTTCCGTGGCCTTACCAACGTACATTACTCTCCCATCTTTTCTCTTGAAAAGATAAACTCCAGGCTTGCGTGGAAGATCTAGGGAGCTCCTCTCAACTGGCATTTACAATGATGCGCCATAGGTCAACGCCCATGAACCCGTGCCTTGTCTCAGGGACATGCTCACTCACTCGCAGGCAAGGCTTCTCGCTCGGCTAGCTGAGTTTGGAGACCATTTAGAAACCGCCTGGGATGTTCCAAGGGAGCTATCACTGCCAGGATTAGCTGAATCCCTTGGTCTAGTTCGATCTGCTTTACATCAACCACTCTCAGAATTGGAAAACCAGGGCCTCATATCCACTAGAACGGCACACGTGATTGGAGGAGGATCAAGGAAGAGGACTGTTGTCCACATTTCAAAAAAGGGAAGAGTGTTAATTGACAAAGAAACACCTACTTCCAGAACTACCAGCAGTGGGATAATAGGGCCAGCTCCAGATCCTACTGAAGTACATGGTCGATTATCAGAGATCAAACAATTGTCGGAGGCCATATCCAATGGTAAGTCAGTAATATTGAGCGGCTTACCGGGAATAGGAAAATCAACCCTGGCTAGAGCCCTCGCCTCCCACTTAGGGAGCCTCAGATGGAAGATTAGATGGGCTAACTGCTCCGTAAATACCGATGTTAAGGCAATTGGAAATATGTGGCTTGGAAACAGCGCTCCCTCCTCGCCGGAGGCTATCGTGGAGTCTACTAGAGTCAAGAAGACTCTTCTCGTACTGGATGAAGTTCAAGAATTACATCCCCGGCACTCTAGCTCAATTAGTAATCTGATCTCTAAGGCCTCCTCATCTATTTGTTCGGTATTGCTGGTGGTTAGAGCGCCTAATCCATTGGACTTAGACGGAGAATTCGTCGAGATTCGTCTACAAGGCCTCGATCTAGAATCAGCAAAGCTCCTCTTTTCAGAGGATATCGATAATGACACAGCAACAGTTGTTTCAGAATCTCTGGGAGGCCATCCTCTAGCGATAAGGCTCTGGTCCCCCGATGAGGGAGTCCCTGAGAAGTCTGAGGCAGTTCTCAGATATGTTGAGAAAACCGTGATAAAAAGACTATCCGAAGATGGAACTTGCTCACTTGATGAATTATCATTATCTCCTTTGCCCCTACATGTTGAGGAGATGGCATCTGATGCGGGAATCAATGAATTGGACGACTCAGCGATACTGAAATGGTCTAATGGACTTACAGAGCCCCATCACCTAGTTAGGAATGTCAGAAGAGCATCTTGGGACGATCAGAAAACTTCCAGATTGCATAAGGATGCCGCGATGACATGGTCCTTATTGGAGGGACATAGGGCTAGGAAGCTTGAAGCACATCATAGGTCGATGTCAGGAAAGGAAGAAGATATACAATGGATTGAAAGTAATATTCAACAAATAGCTCTATCTGATAGCGCGTCAGCTGCTGTGGTATTGGAAAATGCTCTAGAGTCAAAGGAAAGCCAGATTCTTAGAGAGGAAGCGGCTACTATTGCTCTCGACAGGGGAGAGAGGATTGAAGCAGGGATACATATCGAGAAAATTAATGAGGTACTGCCAAGAAAGATATTCGAGTCTAGATTAGCGAGATTGAACGGCAATCAAACCCTAGCAGAGAAATTGGAGGCAGAAGTAATCACATTGTCAGAACCAAGTCAACGTGCTAAAATGGAGGTTTCTTCAATCATCAGAAGATTTGATGACAGACTTCCGGGAAGATTAGGTAACTCTGAGTCCGATAAAATTCTACGGATTATCTCGCAAGTCGATTTGGGCGCTATATCCAATGATGAGAGAGAGTCAGCAACCCTATCTCTGGAGCTAGTGAAATATAGTATCGCTCTAAGTGATTCCAACATCCAAGAGGCATCCAAATCGAGAGCAGAAATCGAATCCAGACTTGCTCTAGATGATAACTTCCTGGAAATACTCGATCTGAAAGCAAGGTTGTCTTCCAGAGTTAATGGAGCATCTTCTAATAGCTCAATTTCATGGTCAAAAGATTTTATTTCTAGCCTAGATGAACCAGTTACTAGAATTTTGGCAATCCACTCTACTCTTGAGGCCGTAGGCAAAGAATTCCCCAACTGGCTCATTGAGGCCCATAGGGAATCTTGTGGATATCCGCTCAGAGAGGATGTGCCATCCCTCAGGAGACTGTCAGCACATAGATGGTATTGGAGAGGAGTCCTAGACCCTGTAAATCGAATGTCTCACTGGACCGAGGCAATAAGTAGATTCAGGGCGGCCGAATGCATTAATGCTGCCAATCAATTAGTTACTAAGATGGCTAAGGGAAGCTAACCGTCCCCTTCGAAACCATCCTCTGAAACTATACTTCCAACAACTTCTTCTATCTCACCGTCATAGTATTCGTCAGTATAGAAGAAACCCCTCTCTTTCAACTGCACACCAGCAAATAATAGTGTTATCAGGAGAATAATGACGATCAAGGAGAGCCCTCCGATTAGAATACCACTCATAGATCCACCATCGCCCTTGCTCTCAACCTTTTCTTCACCAGAAATATGGATTGCAGTAGCTAGGTTTGTAGATGAGGAGGCTCCAGATATCGCTCTTACTAGAATAACCTGAGTCCCCTCGATAGTATTGTTCGGGAGGTATTGCAGCCTATCGACAAGAAGACTGTGTGAGACCTCAAAATCATTGTCTCCAGAATTAAATTCTGGTAGATCCATCCAATTGTCCCTCATGTCCCAAGTCCTCCATTGAACCCTTTGGATACCACCTTCTACATTGTAAGAAATAGATTCTCCCTGACCAATCCAAACTCTATTATCGAGCCCATAATCACTAGCCAAAGTAACATTCAGAGTGAGACTGAGATCATAGTCATAATTGGCAGCTTCTTCGACTGCAGGTTGAGCATTGACGTGCCCATGCCCGTATACATTGTTCTGGCGATTCTTGGGAATCGCGTCTTCGGCACAGGGCTCATTTGCCAACATGTAATGACACTCCCGATATGTGGAAGTCTCCTGCATAATATTTCGAATATCAAATGGACTTAGATCGGGATTAGCCTGATACATTAGAACAGCCACTCCTGCCGCTCCAGGGGTTGCCATACTTGTTCCTGATAGCGCCACATAACCATCTCCGGTATTTGCATCAGGGGCGTTAACACTGCTTCCAACGAATGCTATGTTTGGTTTGACTCTGCCCTCCTCTGTGGGTCCTTGACTCGAGTAAATTGCAATCGAGGTATCCTTATCGAGAGATCCTACAGTGATGACGTCCTCCGCACTCCCCGGGGTTCCTATTGTTGCAGTTCCACCACTATTTCCAGCCGCGATGAAAAGAGTCACTCCAGCCCTCATCATTTCATTAGCCATTCTGTTGACCGACTCCTCCTCCGATGATGTCCACTCTATTGCCCCAGTTAGGGCACCGAGACTCATACTAGCCGCTCTGATATTGAATTCGTGTCTCTTATCCACTGTCCACTCCATCCCGGCCATGACTGCTGCGAAAGATCCACTGCCGCCCCCATCCAGTACCTTGACTCCTACTAGATTTGCACGAGGCGCCACACCAATGTGCTGATAGTTGGGGGCACCTGTCCCGGCTGTGATGCCAGCACAGTGAGTGCCATGACCATTGTCATCATAGGGAAATATCTCTGTTCCATTCGTTGCTCCGGGGTTGTTTATGGCATCATAGAACGCGACTATTTTAGGATCATCTGTCGTGTTGTCATCGTCTAAATCGTCCAGAGCCGTGTGGTTGCCGTCGATTCCGGTGTCAATGATTGCCATGGTTACTCCCTCACCGGTGTAGCCTGTGTCCTGCCAAACCAAATCGACTCCGTGAACTGGAACTACCTCTTCCATCTGTATCCCAAGGACTCCATCAAGCTCAACGAAAACTACTCCCGGGAGCTCAATAATTTCATGAATCCTACTCAACTCAACAGTACCTGCAATCGAGTGAATTAGCCAGTATCTAAATTGAGTCTGAAACTCAACCTCCCTCTCTAGCATCGTCTGATCTTCTTCTGTAGGGGCGTGGTCAAAGTCGACAATTACTGAAATTAGACCATTTTCATCAAGATACTGATGATGGTTATTTTCTGCCGCTATCCAGATAGCATCATGAATGAAATCACCATCAGTATCCATACTTGTATCTAGCCACCAATATCTCTCATCTTCATCCTCAGAAAGATCGCTCGGAACGGCTGTAGCAATCGTTGGTAACAACATCATCAAGAAGAATGTCAATGAGACTATCTTTCCCCTAGTTTCTGGATTCATAAGCATACTAATCATATCTCGGCGCCAATCAGTGTCCGTGTGTCTGCAATCCCTTCAATGGATCTAATCTCCTGAACAACACACTTCGTCAACTCCACTTCATCATCTGCCTCTACCTTAACGAAGAGGTCATGTAATCCAAAAACAATCCACTGCCCTGAGACATGCTCTATCTTAGAAACAGCCTCTCTTACGGATACCTCAGCACCCGGATGAGTGGTAATCAAAACAAATCCTACAGCCAAAATTACACCTCCACAGCGATGAGAGTCTCAGTCCTGATTACTCCCTCGATCGATCTCATCTGACCTATCAATGTCTTAGCCATCTCCTTCTCATCATCGAAGTCAATTCGTGCGACTAAATCGTACTCTCCATAGGAAACATGAGTCTCAGTTACCGCATCTAGATTAAGTAGAGTCAGATAAACATCCAACTCTCTCTGGGGAGCGGTTTTGATTAGGACGAATGCAGTACTCATCACTACCCCAAAGACTCCTCGATACTTCCTGTTTAAGACCTCTCCTATGGCAAAAACTCTCTGCGCAATGGTACGAAGGGATAACATGGAATGAGTCAACCCCCACTCCGTGAGACTCTCTGAGAGCAGGTCTAGGATGGCGTATACGTTAGTCCTGATACTCATATTGGTTCCATTCTCCAATATTGTGGCTTCTGCAGATTCTAAGTCAACCACTGTGTGGTCGGGAACAGTGGTACTGCCAGATGGATACACGGTAGACTCGGGGGACATTCTCTCAATAACAGCTGGAACTATGGTAAGCATCGGGGCTGGATACTCGATAGAGGTCAATGGAAGAATAGTAGTCTCTGGAACCAACTCTTCACCAGTTCTATTCGAGTCTATTTCTGGAAATCACGAGGGACTGACCTTCAACTACTCAAGCGATGGTCTAGGATCTAGGATAGACAATCTATCGATTTCAAACTCAAAATTCGGAGTGACAATCTACGGGAGTGATCCAATAATCTCAAATCTGACCGTTCTAAATGCTGACAACGTCGCAGTGGATCTCTATGGTGGAGCCTCACCTACGATCATTGATCTGGCCATATTTGGAGGGGGGCAAGACGTACATGGTTTCTCAACAACATGGAGGTATGGAATCGGACTCTCAATAGGGGCAAACTCAGCACCTATCGTGAGAGGGGCAACAATAGACGGCTTGATTACCAGGGGATTGAATCATTGGGGTAATTCTGGAGGTCTTCTCTCCGATTTGGAAATATCAAATATCAGTGGATCAACTATGGCTATCTCCGCTGGTATCTGGGTAGAGGATTCAATACCACTAATTGAGGATTCGAGGGTAAAAAGATCAGATAATGGAATTTTTGTGAGGCACATCACCGAGGGATGGACAACTAGGCCCACATTCGAAAGAGTGGTGGTAGAGGACTCCATGTACAGAGGAGTAATGGTGGAACAATATAACCACAGCCAGTACTCAAATCTTCCATTAAATGCCATATTCAATGATATAACTATCAGAGGAACAGGAGGACCCGGGGCCAAAACACAGGGACTTTCTGTAGCGGCATTCGATATCAACACCAGCGGAGTACACATTGATTTAGGGCTGATTGAAGATAACGAGGCAGTTGGACTGAGGGGATATATGATCGACTCGTCCACGATCATAAATAGATTAAATCTGATGAGAAATGGAAACCCTTCCTCACTCTCTCCCTACAATGACAGGGCAGGAATGTTTCTCAGAAGCGCGAACTGGGCTCCTACTGTGAACGACCTCGTTGTTCGAAACTCATCAGGTCCCGGAGTACTGCTATGGAAAGGCGGAATCCAAGGGAGCTACTGGGACATTAGTAACAATGGCGCCACCGGTCTAGACATCAGGGAGTTCCATCCCGACTTATTCCTAGTCACAAGCCACAACAACAGTGGCAATGGAGTCTCGGTCATCGACTCCAGTAATGTAGAACTAGAGCAAGTTCACACTTCCAACAACGGAATTGGATCTATTTCGGCTTCTTCTGGCTCGGGAATATACTTCGAAGAGTCCAATGACGTTGTCAGCGCGGGCAAGAATGTTAGTTGTACTAGCTGTTCTACATCTAATGATCAATATGGCTTAGTCATACGTAACAGTATTGATATCTATCTAGATGGAATAGTCTCCAGGAATCCAATTTCAGGACCAGCCTTGGATATCGACAATCGTGGAATATCTCAAAGGGAGGGACGAGTATCATTGGCCAATGTAACCGTATTTCAGAACTCCAGCTCTTACTCAGTAGATCTTAATGCTGTAGACGCCTTAATAGACACACTGGAAATTTATGGTACTAATGGGGGAATGAACTGGGTTGCCAACGGTCGGCTTTCCTCATATCTCAATTCCAGTATCATCAGAGGAAACCAAGGCTGTCTGGATATGGTAGATCATAGTGAGCTCATCTCATACTCAGTAACCTTTGAATGCGTAGGGGCAGAACCATCTACGTCCTCGACGTTCGCAAATTTCACTGACTCATCATTCTCTCAGGGCCAAGGGCTTTCTGATACATTCTCCACGCTAGGAAACTCTCACATTAGATGGATATCATCCTCCGACATAGGTACTCCCATTTTCTCAGGCTCTGATAACATAGTCGACATCATGTGGCTGGTAGAGGCCAATGTCATCAATCAACATCTAAGAAATATCCCATTCTCAATCATCAACATTACTTTCACTCAATATGAGTCCGATTTCACAGCCACCCTTCCTTACTCAGGCAGGGATGTAGTAGGCCCATTCATCGGCCAAAGATGGACTCCAGTTCAGGGGTGGTCCCAGAATAACACAATGAGCATGGGATGCGATTACGATGGAGTCCACAATGATACTGCCCCAATTCAGGTAGTATCGGATATAGTTGCCCTGTGCATGGTAGAGATTTCTAACCAGCCACCCTTCATCATATGGACAACTCCGGAAGATGAATCTGTTTATCCAAGTGGAAGTACGGTCAGTTTCAATGCAAACGAGTCTTGGGATTTGGATAATGACAATCTAAGTTATACTTGGACTAGTAGTATCGACGGAAACCTTGCTGGAGATTTCGGCATCTGTGGAGGAAATGCCAATGGCTCTTTCTTCTTCGGCAATCCTTGGTTTTCGAGTCATGATTGCCTCTCAGATGGATTACATCAAATCACACTAGAAGTATGTGATGATCAAGGGCATTGCTCTACTGAAACAAGGCAGATAGAGCTCACAAATCTCCCACCAGTACTATCAGTGGGAACCTCACCTTCCATATCCGCTTGGGGTACGCTATACCTGGGCCAGACCGCGAATGTCACTATCTATCTGTCAGAGACGTATGACCCCGAAGGAGATGAGATGACTTGCTGGGCGACGGCATCGTACGAGGAAAACGGTAGTACGCCACCCGAAGAAACCAGTTGCCCCTCGCAGCTAATCAGATCATTCCCAGATGCACCAAATCAGTTCTCAGTAACCGTTTACGCATCAGACGGAGTTAACCCTCCTTCGATATGGGCTTTCAATGTCGAGCTGTACAATGAGATTCCCGATGCAGTCATGTCAATTTCAAGATCGGGGCAGTCTTCTTCTGATATCCTGATAATCGATGGTTCCCAAACTACCGATCCAGAGGGCGATCACATCAAGTTCCAGTTCTTGAGTGACATAGACGGGACTATCTATTCCGGGATTTCTTCAGATGGAACCATACAGTGGGTTGGTACATTGTCTAAAGGAACGCATACGATTACAATGCAGGCCAGTGATGACAGGCCAGGTCATGCAGGCCAGTGGACCACTTCCAGTCAGCAGGTACAGGTTAACAACTCACTCCCAGTTTCTGTGATATCTAGCCCCATAGATGGCTCTCTGACTGACTCTGGAACAATTATCACTCTTGGCTCAACAGGTTCTGGGGACTGGGATATGGCATGCTCTGATTTACCCGATAACGGCTCTGGACTAATCTGTAATCCCAATTCCGTTACCAGCACGGATCTTGTAAGCGTACTTTGGGAAAGCGATATTGTAGAGGACCCTCTTGGTAGTGATTGGACCGTTGAAACCAGACTTCCAGAAGGGGTGCATCAGATTACCCTGACTGTAGACGATGGGTCTGGAAATCTAGATATTTCAGAGATAATGCTCAGGGTTGACGAGTCCGCCCCTGTCCTTATTATGGACTCCCCGGTACCCGATGTAGTAGTCTACTCGAACCTTCCAGTACTCTTCGACTTTAGGAGGTCATTCGATGCAGATGGTGATGATTTCACGGTCACTATTACTTCTAATCTCATGATGGAGGCTATATTGGAGGATGTCACAAATGACTTCTGGTACAACGACTATCTGCCTCATGGAGTCCATACGTTAACCATTCAACTGACCGATGAAAATGGGATGACTATATCTCATACTCAGGAGATCACTGTGTTGGAGACAAATCCGGTCGCACTCATATCCGGACTATCCGAAGGGCAGTATATTGTTCCCGGGACAATATTGGATCTTAACGGCTCAGGATCATTCGACTATGATGATGATATCACTCTCTACCGGTGGAGTTTGTCAGATGGAACAGAGCTGGGCAATAGGGAAAAAGTGTCTATCCAGCTCCCTCCTGGTCCAGTACGAATTGATCTGATAGTACAGGACTCCAGAGGGGCTCAGTCACTAGCGTCGGTGAACCTAACAATTGGGGCATCATCACCCACTCTAAGGGATATGATCGTATCTCCAAAAGAGCTTGAGATGGGCGAGGTCAACAGTATTAGGATAACAGTCGTAATGGAAGATCTGGACGGTACGACATCATCTGTAGGTGGGGAAATGGTGGCTGGAGGGCTTTCGAAAGCATTTCAGATGAGAGATGACGGCCAGTTGGGAGATCTGGTCGCAGATGATGGGATTTGGACCTTCGAGACAAATTGGGAGATTACCGCTGGATCTTCTGCCTCAATAGGAGTATGGGCATTAGATGGCGATACAGTCAGTCCGACCCTGATGTCAATCGTCCCCATTGTGGAGGATGACGGACTGGATATAGTCGGGTGGATAGTCGGCTCAGGACTACCAGTAGTGATTATCATAATCTCAATATTGGTCGCGGTTGGTATGGTACTAGTGGCAAATCGTAGGAGAGAGATAGAGAGAGACTTGGAGATGATCGAGTCTTGGTCGACATTTGAATCCAGGGATTCGGATGACGAAGAGTACGAGGTCTAATCACTACTTCTCCGGTCCCCATTGGGTGACTTGCCTAGTCATACCGAGTCTATGAGTGAACAAGAATCTGAGGTTGAGTAAACCGTCTCCCCATGTGTTGATTTCGGCTTCTCCGACCCTCGGACGGTATGGGACGCTGACCTCAGCAGTATTCTTCCTCCCCAAGTATCTGCGCGCTCTGATCTTGAACTCCTGCGATAAGGGCATCCCATCGTGCTTAGGCCTGATACGCTCATCCTCAAATATAGATTTGCGGAAAACCCACATTCCACTCTGTGAATCATGGATACCATACCAATAGAGGATTGAAGCAGTAGTGGAGAGGACCCAGTTCCCAAATCCATGGAGTCCAGGCATAGATCCTTCCTCCGCTCTCTTGAGCCTATCACATGTTATCCATTGCAGGTCTTCATCAATCAGCTTCCTGACTAGGTCGGGGACCTCCTCCCCGGGATATGTGCAGTCAGCATCCATAGTAACAATCACTTCTCCCGGGGCCATCGAGAAACCAGTCTTGTAAGCTCTACCGTACCCCTTGCGAGGTTCTATGTAGACTGAAGCCCCTTCTCCTTCTGCAAGCTCTCTGGTTCGATCGGTCGAATTTCCATCCACAATCAAGAAGTCAAGCTTTTGGCACCATCCGTCATTCGGTACTGATCTAATCGTGTCAACTATCGCCTCCTCCTCATTCCTCGTCGGTATGACTACAGTCACATGCACTGGCAGGGGGGCTGACATGATTTGGCCACAGGACTCTCCGTTTTGAATAATGCGAAAGACTGACTTCTGGTAGTTCTCTTGAAATGCTCATACCGAATCGGAGATTTGAGCTACGATGCACATTGCAATGCTTTCCGCTGAGTTTCCACCGAGATGGGGGGGCATGGGGTCGACAGTTTTCCATCTATCGGCATCCCTAGTTAAGAGGGGACATAAGGTAACAGTAATCACCAGATCAGGTGCTGGAAAGCCCCCCTCGCAGGAGGGCGTGGAAGTACTGGAAGTGGGATGGGCAAAGATACCAATGGAGTTCACACGTTCTTATGGCAGAAGGGCGATTTCAGAGCTAGAGAGGCTAAATGAACGATATCCAGTGGATATCGTCCATCTCCATTGCCCAATGATATCATTGTCAAAATCTCAATTTAGGCGTTGCTCAGAGAAAGTTGCCCCCATCGTCTCTTCCTTACATGGATCTTGGCTTGGTGAGCGAGATGGCCTACTGGAAGCTAGTAAAGCTCGAGAGTCCGCAGTATGGGCCAACATAAATGATGTAGCAATAAGATTCCTAGCTGGTCGGTATTCCAAATTCGAGAACTTTGCGATAAATGAGTCTAGAATATGCGTAGCAAATTCAAACGCCACTAAAGAGGACTTCGAATTGAGATATGACGCGCCTCCCTCTTGGAATTGCAGAGTAGTACACTGGGGAGTAGATACCCAGATGTTCAGGCCAACCGATCCCAACTCCCCGGAGGACATCTCCAAGCGTTCAGAAATGAGGGCTAGGTTCGATGGAGGGGATCAGGAATGCAAGATTGTGCTCGCAGTAGGAAGACTAGCCGCCAGGAAGGGATATGGCACACTCATCAGGGGGTTTTCGAAGCTCCAGAGGAAAATTCCCAACTCAAGACTCGTCATAGTGGGGAGGGGGCACTTGAAGTCAAGACTACTGAAGCAGGCGAACAGACTTGGAGTAGGGGACTTTGTCCATATTGAATCCGGGATGTCATTCTCCGAGCTAGGCCAGCTTTACAGATCCGTGGATGTAGTCGCCTACCCGTCATTCTACGAGGGCCAGGGACTAATCCCACTAGAAGCGATGTCATCAGGAGTCCCCATAGTTACCGTCGATCACGGGCCGTTGCCAGAAATGGTTGACGAAACCGTCGGCGCCCTTTTCACAATGGGAGATATGGATTCAATGTTGATGGCTTTGGGGAAGATATTGAACCAAGAAGATTCACAGAGGGGAATCAAAGGACGTGAGAGAGTGGTTGAGAAGTTCAACTTCGATGGGAACGCCGCCGCCTTTGAGAAAATCTATCTTGAGGCCATACAAACACAAGATTAGGCGAACCATTGATGCGCCATGACCAGTTCGCAACACCGATATATATGGCGAAAACCACCAGTCTAGCAAAGGTCGACTCAGGGACTCTGGCTAATATTTCGATAGTCTTGTTCGTCGGGGTTCTTGCAATTGTGCACCTCAAAGCAGTAATCCAACCGCTTGTCGTTGCAACTCTGATATTCTTCCTTATCAGGCCACCGGCACAGTGGTTAGAGGAGAGGCTCGGAGGGCATCCTCTGGTGGCGTATGGAGTACTAGTTTCGACAGTGATGGGATTCCTGTTTTTCGCATCAAACTCGATGTATGCTAACATGCAGAACTTCTCCAATGAAGCTCCCGAACTGCAAAAATCTCTAGAAGCCAAGGTTGCGTGGCTCGAGGATCTATCGATATTTGGATACCAACCCAACACTGCCGCACTTACTGACCTAGTCACTATCGAGACAGTTAATTCCTATGCCGCGGGTTTTGTCGGTACGATAGCTGGATTCACCACTGGCTTGGTCACAGTACTAATTTTCCTGCTATTCATAATTCTGGAGGCTGAGACGCTCCCGAAGAGAATCAAAGCAGCTTATCCAGAAGATGTGGAGAGAGTTATGTCAGTAGCCGCCGGGTCAGGCGAGGGAATCAACACATATGTGGTCACTAGAGCCTCCGTAGCGTTCGGTCAAGCTGTCGTGGCAGCTATAGTCCTCTCCTACATGGATATCCCATTCGTATTCTTGTGGGCATCAATTACATTTCTGATGGACTTCATCCCGTACGTCGGAGCCCTGTTATCAATAATTCCACCAATTCTCCTTGGACTGATCGTTCTCCCACAAACTACAGCACTATTGCTAATCGCACTCTTAGTTGCCAATCAACAGATTTGGGGAGGTATAGTCGAGCCACAGTTAGCAGGTCAGCGGCTGGATATGTCCCCAATAGTACTCCTTCTACTAGTGGCCTTTTGGGGATGGGCGTGGGGAATAATGGGAATGGTTCTCGGAGTCCCCCTGGCGGTAATCATGAAGATAGGATTAGAAAGCGACCCAAGAACACGACCTATTGCAATAATGCTGTCCAGAAATCCAGATACTAAATCAAATTGAGTCATTGACAAAAATGGCCATAGGGGCGTCGGAGCTCACCGTTACCAAACTACCCATCCCCTCATTACTAAGTCCCCTAGTTGAGAATGAAAGAGCCTCATTTTCTAATATCCATTTTCCTCCTATTACCGAAGTACTCTTGCTAGGGGCCAGAGCGAAGACCGAGAATTTCTGTCCCACTAAAATATGCATTTCGAAACCTCCGTTGGAAGGACTGGAAAAATAGAGGACTCCAGATTCAAAGTGAATCCTGATCTTCATCCGTTCCGGGGCCTCTGTAAGAGAGGCCATGGTTCCGAAAACGTGTCCATAATCGCCCCCCTCCACTCCAACAATATCCACCTCTGTAACTCCAATCGAATTGACGTACTCCAGAGCTTTAGAAAGGTCACTCCTATCCTGATCCGGCAAGACCTTCATCTTGCCACTCCAAGAAGAGATATCTATGGAATCCATATCTCCTAGGGCTTCTGAAACCTCAAACCCCATTGATTTGGCCTTATCGGCCCCGCCATCTACTCCGTAGATTAGAACCTCTCCTGAAAGAGCCCTATCAACAGCAGAGGCATTGGGAAGGACGCCATTACACCAAAGAACGACCTTCATTACATCACCGCTTTCTAGCGGTCACTTTACCTTCTACGACCAAATCTACATCTTCTAGCTCAATGGTGGGCTTTAGCATAACTCCTCTGATCTGATAGCCCACTCTGGATGTCCCCCCAAGTGAGGAATTATCGCCAATTGCGACATACGATGACCCTCTAACTACCTGATCCTCCAGCTGACTGCCAGAAAGATGCGATCTTGCATTCATACCGAAACCGAACTCTGCTAGAGTTCCAACCATCTCAATCTGAGAGGTTTTCACAATTCCTCTGACTGAGTCCATCTTAGAGATCATACTTTCTGCATGTTCCCCTCCTGAGATATTGATTACATTTCCATTCTCAATTAGTAAGACTACCGGCTCCCCAACAATCTCTCCATCCAGAGACCCATCAATCACAATCTTTCCATTCGCAGAGCCTTCCTTGGGGAGAACGAAGACCTTGCCTGTAGGAAGATTGGTGATTTGCCCAGGTCTGTTGCAAATTCCGTTATCCTCCAATATCCACCTCGCCCCAGTGCTGAATGTCAAATCAGTACCAGAAGAAGACTTCACTCTGACCGACGTCCTCTTTCTAAGTAATGCATTCAGTCCCGAAATCTCCTTTTTCATGGCACCATAGTCTGCAGTCATTCCACCCTTGGCTAGTATTTCAGATGTAATTCCAGGCATAGATGCTATCCTTGCATTCTCCCTAGAAGCGTTTCTCCTAGCCCTCGTGTGAGTCAAAGAGCTCTTCGTAGCTATCAGCACCACATCCTGTTGCCTCATCAGCTCAGCCACAGGATCAGGAGGCTCAGCCCTCTTCTTGTGAGAGGGGGGCATCATCATCAGAAGAACTCTGTCGGTCACTTCTGCGGCGGCCTCATAAAGTGACTGGCCTACTTCAGAACAATCCGGATCCGTCACTATCAAAACATGTTCTGACGGCCTAATCTGCATACAAGTCCTGACTACGGATCTGGAAGCTGTTAGCATAGCTTCGGCCAGCTCATTCGCATTTGAGGTAATATCTAGGCTCTCTTCCGCCATCTGCTTCGTCCCTCGGAGAAGGTCGTCATTCAAGGACACTCCGAATGTCAAATCAACTCACCAAGCCAGTCAAAGAGGGGAATCTCCTGCGATATACGATGCGCGGAGTGCTTACTGTACGACTCCTAAGTATGATTGCTATCCTTGCAATCATCTCTGGATACTGGCTTTCTATACATGAATCCGCCTTAACAGAAGAAGGAGATGAGGATTACAATCAGCTGATAATGGCGGATTCATTCGAGTCGCAAGACGATAACCCCGAAGAGGAACAAAACACAGATGGGGCATATGAAGAAAGAGAAGAAGGAGCAGGTACCACCTCAACAGAATCAGACTTGCCGAGTAATCTGATCATAGGTGGGGCAAGCACTCTCGGTTCCATTATGATGGGGTCGATTTTATTTGAATTCGTCAGAGTCACTGTATTGATGGCATTATTTTCTCCTTTACTTGCCAAGTTTAACTCAACAAGAGATGATTTACTGACAAGAGGCCGTATACTAGGATACTTGGAGGCTAATGCTGGAATTCATTTCTCAGCATTGAGGGACGCTCTAGGACTAGCAAACGGAGTCACGGCATATCACCTTCAGGTATTGGAGTCGAAGAATCAGGTTATCTCTTGGAGAGATGGCAAATTAAGGCGCTACGCAATTTCCTCAATATCCAGAGAGGAAATCGGACTTATCACGAGCCCAATAGTAGGGACCAGGCTAGCTATCCTCGATGTATTATCGGATTCAGGGTCATTGGGATTGTCTGGAACTGAGATCAGGAAGAGGATACTGATTTCCAGACAACTACTGAGTCATCACTTGTCAGAACTCAGAAAGTCCGACATCATCGAGCCTTCATCAGAAAGTAAGAGGCCAAACTGGCGAATTTCAACTAGGGGGAAGGAGATCCTCGATAGTTCAAGAAGGCTCTCAAAAGCCGAGGCGGCTATCTGACAATAGTGCACATTTGACGTCAAAAGAGGTCATTGTTCAGTCCTGTTCAAGTACTATGTCGAATCGCCAAGGCACAATGGCACTAGGAACAGTAAAATGGTATAACTTCACAAAAGGATATGGATTCATCGAGCAGGAAGAGGGTGACGATCTATTCGTACACAAGTCCCAAGTCGAGGGACAGATAAGAGAGGGGGACTCTGTGGAGTTCGAAGTTGGAGAGGGACCAAAGGGGCCCAATGCTATCAACGTCAGAAAGGTAGAGTAGATACTTTTTCTCTAGATGCCTACAGTGCATCCTTTTCTTTGAAGCATAGATGACGCAAGAAGGCAAGTCGCTTAAGTCATAGATTCTGATGATGAATCTTCATGGACCAGAACTTG
>CEWO01200299.1_pt1 | contig 59309 bp, 54 predicted proteins | sample 361561 | NCBI WGS metagenome assembly CEWO01 (sample SAMEA2623627, study PRJEB7988) | marine metagenome | isolation source: saline water (ENVO:00002010), including
ACTACAGCCGAACTGTACTTGCTTTCTGTTGCACTTGTCCATACCTCGCGGCAGATGGGCGTTACCCATTATGTTGCTCTATGGTGTCCGGACTTTCCTCTTCAATAAATTAAAGCGATAGCATCAGTAATTACCGAAACAAAAATAAAGAATAGATTTTAGATATTAGGGAATATACACTAGACTATTAAATTAATTACTTTTGCACTCATGAAGTTTACATTATTAAAGCAAGATAAGCATTCTAAAGCAAGATTAGGAGAAATTGAAACTGCACATGGTAAGATAAAGACTCCTATCTTTATGCCTGTAGGAACATCAGGAACTGTAAAAGGGGTACAGCAACATGAAATACTAGAGGATACGCTTGCAAACATAATCCTTTCGAATACTTACCACTTATATTTAAGACCAGGACTTGATGTTATTGAGGGTGCTGGTGGTCTTCATAAATTTATTGGATGGAACAAGCCTTTACTGACTGACAGTGGCGGGTATCAAGTTTATTCATTATCTGGTAAAAGAAAGATTATTGAGAAAGGTGTAAGATTCCAATCACATATTGATGGTAGTTATCATTTCTTTACTCCTGAGTATGCAATAGACATACAAAGAACAATTGGCGCTGATATTATAATGGCTTTTGATGAATGTACTCCTTATCCATGCGATTATGAATATGCTAAAAAATCTATGCATATGACACATAGATGGCTAACAAGATGTTGTAAAAGATTTGATATTACAGAAGAAAAATATGGGTACAACCAAACCCTTTTCCCTATTGTTCAAGGAAGTGTATACAAAGACCTACGTTTACAATCAGCTGAGAAAATATCAAGTTTTGAAAGAGAAGGAAATGCTATTGGAGGATTGTCTGTTGGAGAACCACATGATATAATGTACGAGATGACAGAGACAGTATGTTCAGTATTACCATTTGATAAGCCAAGATACCTTATGGGAGTTGGAACTCCAACTAACCTTCTAGAAAATATCGCACTAGGAATTGATATGTTTGACTGTGTAATGCCAACTAGGAATGCTAGAAATGGAATGTTATTTACATCTGAAGGAACAATAAATATTAAAAACAAGAAATGGGCAAAAGATTATAGTCCGCTTGATTCAAACGGAACATCTTTTGTAGACAATAACTATACAAAAGCATATGTACGTCATCTTTTTTCAAATAATGAGATCTTAGGAAAACAAATAGCAAGTCTACACAATATTCGTTTTTACTTATGGTTAATGGAACAGGCGCAAAAAGAAATTAAAGACGGAACATTTACATCCTGGAAGAATAAAATGGTGAAAAAATTAGATACCAGATTATAAATGAAAAAAATTGATTGGTATATCATTAAAAAGTTTTTAGGGACATTCTTTTTCAGCCTAGCTTTAATATTACTAATTGTAATAATTTTTGATATATCAGAAAAAATTGATGATTTCTTAGATAGCGAAGTAAGTATTAAATCTATTATTATTGATTATTACTTTAATTTCATTCCCTATTTCGGAAACCTTTTTAGCCCTTTATTTATCTTTATATCAGTAATATTTTTTACATCAAAGATGGCAAATAACACAGAGATTATTGCCATATTAAATAGTGGGATGAGTTTTAAAAGACTACTAAGACCATTTATTTTCTCTGCAGTATTTCTAGCAATACTCTCTTTTCTGCTTGGAAATTTTATTATTCCTCCATCAAATGCCAAACGACTTGATTTTACTTATAAATATCTAACAAATAAACGATATTCCCGAACTAAAGATATACATATGCAAATACTACCAGATCAGTATATTTATATGCAAAGTTTTAATTCTAAAAGAGAAATTGGCTATAATTTTACAATAGAAAACTTTAGAAAAGGAAGACTCATATCAAAGTTAAAATCAAATTATGTAAGATTTGATAGCATTAGTGATAAATGGCAAATACATAATTATGAAATAAGAGAGTTCTTTAGTGATGGAGAAAAAATAAGAACTGGGGAAGAAATAGATACTACACTTAACCTACATCCAAAAGAATTTACAAAAAGAAAAAGCCTAGTAGAAACAATGAATATATTTAAGCTAAACAAATATATAGAAGAAGAAGAGTTAAAAGGAAGCGAGCAACTAGTATACCATAAAATCGAGAAACATAAAAGAATTGCTTTCCCTTTTGCCTCAATAATATTAACCCTTATTGCTGTAGCTATATCAAGTAAGAAGAGTAGAGGCGGGGTTGGTATTCACTTAGGCCTTGGGATACTAATTGCATTCACCTATATACTTTTCATGCAAGTAAGTACTACTTTTGCTACTCATAGTAATCTTTCACCTTCCCTTGCTGTTTGGATCCCTAACCTATCTTACATGCTTTTAGCAGCAATATTACTTTATAAAGTTCCTAAATAAAAGCGTTACTAGATATTATCCTAAAATTACCTTAATCCCTTTTAAGTTTACGATACTTAATTCTTTTAGGTGCAATGTCACCCAATCTTTTCTTACGATTTTCCTCATAATCAGAAAAACTACCCTCAAAATATACTACATTGGAATCACCCTCAAAAGCTAATATATGCGTACAAACTCTATCTAAAAACCATCTATCATGAGAAATTATTACAGCACACCCAGCAAAACTATCAAGTCCTTCCTCCAATGCTCTAAGGGTATTTACATCTAAATCATTAGTTGGCTCATCCAACAAAAGAACATTAGCCTCTTCTCTGAGAGTCATAGCCAAATGCAAACGATTACGTTCTCCGCCTGATAGTACTCCAATTTTCTTATTTTGATCTGAACCATTAAAATTAAACTTAGCAACATAAGCTCTTGAATTCATTACCTTACCACCCACATTCACTTGCTCTTGTCCATTAGTAATCTGTTCCCAAATAGTCTTCTCAGGATCAATATCAGTATGCTGCTGATCAACATATGCAATCTTAACTGTTTCTCCTACATTGAATGTTCCTTTATCAGCCTTTTCTTGTCCCATTATCATACGAAAAAGTGTTGTTTTACCTGCACCATTTGGCCCAATAATACCTACAATACCTGCAGGAGGTAATTTAAACTCTAAATTTTCATAGAGTAACTTATCACCAAAAGCTTTACTTACTTTTTCAGCATCAATTACATTACTACCTAATCTTGGTCCTGGAGGAATATACAATTCAATCTTTTCCTCCTGCTGTTTTCCTTCATCACCCAAAAGATTTTCATAATTACTTAAACGTGCTTTCGATTTTGTGCGCCTACCCTTTGGTGACATCCGAACCCATTCCAATTCCCTTTCAAGTGTTTTTCTTCTTTTACTTTCAGTCTTTTCTTCTTGTGCTAATCTTTTTGATTTTTGATCTAGCCATGAAGAATAATTTCCTTTCCAAGGAATTCCCTCTCCTCTATCCAGTTCTAATATCCAGCCAGCTACATTATCCAAAAAGTATCTATCATGTGTAATAGCAATAACGGTTCCACTATATTGTTGTAAATGTTGTTCCAACCATAATACTGATTCAGCATCTAAATGATTCGTTGGTTCATCTAATAAAAGGACATCTGGCTCTTGCAACAACAATCTACAAAGAGCTACTCTTCTCTTCTCTCCTCCAGACAATACAGATATCTGAGTATCTGACTCAGGACACCTTAAAGCATCCATTGCAATATTCAACTTAGTCTCAATATCCCAAGCTCCTAATGCTTCAATCTTATCTTGTAAGACTCCCTGTTCTTTCATCAACTTTTCCATCTTATCAGAATCCTCATAATTTTCAGGAAGACCAAAAGCATCATTAATTGCATTATAATCAGAAAGAGCATCAACTGCTTCTTTCATCCCCTCCTTTACTATATCTATTACTGTTTTACTCTCATCAAGTTCTGGTTCTTGCTTTAAGTATCCAACAGAATAACCATCTGAGAAAACTACATCACCTTGATAAGATTTTTCGATACCAGCTATAATCTTTAAAAGTGTTGATTTACCAGAGCCATTTAAACCTATAATACCAATCTTAGCTCCATAAAAAAATGATAAATAAATATCCTTTAGAACTTGCTTACTATTATTGTTGAAGGACTTAGAAACGCCCGACATCGAAAAAATTACTTTATTATCTTCTGACATATTATTGTATTTTTTGTGTTACAAAAGTAATTATTACTTTTGCATAAATTTTAAAAGATGAAAAAAAGTATCGGAATATCAGTATTTTTAATTGTTATAGGTATTATCTTCCTATTAGAGAATATTGGCTATATAAATATCTCAGTTGCTGAACTTATAAAAACATATTGGCCTGTAATCTTAATTTGGATGGGGGCGGAGAAATTATTGAGAGATCTTAAATAATCTTCCTTGCATTGCACCCCTTTCCTCTAACCGTTTATCAACTAAATGCTTTACCTCAAAATTCTTTAACCCATATTTTGGATAAATTAACATTCTAGCTGGAGACTCGCTGAAAAATCTCTCAATAATAATTTCTGGATTTAAAAGTTCTATAAAATCTACGACCAAATCAATATACTCATCTAATTTCATAAAAGTAAACATTTCTGGAGTATTCTTAAATTGATAAGCCATCATAGTGTGTTTGACAATTTGTAAATGATGAATCTTTAACGTATCTATTGGTAGTTCTGAGACCATCATAGCATGATGCAACATATCTTCTTTTGTTTCGCCTGGGAGTCCTAAAATAAGATGACCCCCTAAATGTAACCCTCTATTTTTTGCTCTATCAAAGGCATCTATTGCTTCTTCATGAGTCTGACATCTATTTATCTTTAGTAAAGTTTCATTTTTTGTTGATTCTAACCCAAACTCCAACTTGATAAAATAATCTTTATGCGCTAATTCCTCTAAATAATCCAGAACATCATCTTTTATGCAATCAGGTCGTGTAGCAATTACTAATCCTATTACATCCGGATGAGAAAGAGCTTCCTCATACATTAACTTAAGTTCAGAAAGTGGAGCATAAGTATTTGTAAAAGCTTGAAAATATGCTAGATATTTCTGAACCTTATATTTCTTTGAAAAAAACTCAATCCCTTCTTTAATCTGATCACTTATTGGTTTTATTGGCTTACAATAATCAGGGTTAAAAGTATTATTGTTACAATAAGTACACCCTCCAACTCCTTTGCTACCATCCTTATTGGGACAAGTAAAACCAGCGTCAATAGATACTTTCTGAACTCTACAATTAAATTTTTCTCTAATAAAAGAAGTAAAGTCTTTATATCTCCTATTCTTCATTCTACAAAAATACCAGAATATTAAGAACAAATCATCTGAATTGTAGTATTAAAAAATATTACTTAACTTCGTTAAAAATTAATAATTAATGTCAGGAAGAAGATTATCATCATTAGAAAAGATTGGATATATAAGAAAATTACCAAAAGATGCTAATCTTAATGACTATGAAAGCATTACCATCAAATCAAAAGATGGAAAAAAGGTAACTCTCTACAGAAACCTAGATGAGAAAAAAGAAATTGATGATACTTCAAATTTTAGTAGCAGTTGGGATGTATTTAATTCTTATCTGAATTAATAGATTTTTTCCTAGATTGTAAGATATCATGTAGCTTACTAACCTGCTCACTTGCACTATGTTCAAACAAAAAAGGAAATAACCCATGTATAAATGCTTTTATAGCTATTAACAGTAACTTTATCCCAAAACTACAGGCCTTAAAAAAATGCTGAACATAAGTCTCCCCTACAGAATTTGGATGGTCTTTAAAAATATTTCTCATTCTATAAAATTTCTGATAATTTAAAAGTATCTTTTAATCTAACCCCTCTATCAGTCTGCTGAACACTGCAGCATTCACTATAGTTATCATGTTGTAAAAATAATATGTATTCTTCTTCTACAGCCTTTTTAAGGAACTTTTCTTTTTCTGTTAAAGTAATTAAAGGTTTAGTGTCATAGCCCATCACATACGGTAATGGGATATGCCCAGTGCTAGGTAATAAATCAGCAGTAAAAACTATCGTCCTATCTTTATATCTGATATGAGGAATCATTTGTGCCTCAGTATGCCCATTAACAAATATTGCACTGAAATTATTAAAGATCTGACCCTCATTCTCGACAAAATTAAGATGACCAGATTCTTGAATAGGGATAATATTCTCTTTTAGAAAAGACGCTTGCTCTCTCCTATTAGGTTTTGTTGCCCACTCCCAATGTTGCTTATTACTCCAATATCTTGCATTCTTAAAAGCCATTTCAAATCCAGTTCTATCTTTATTCCATTTTACACTACCACCACAATGATCGAAATGTAAATGAGATAAGAATACATCTGTGATATCATCAGGTGAAAAACCATGTTTTGCTAATGAAGAATTTAAAGTTACATCCCCATGCAAATAATAATGCTTGAGAAATTTATCATCTTGCTTCTCTCCTATTCCATTATCAATCAAAATTAATCTATTTCCATCTTCTATCAATAAAGACCTCATAGCCCAAGGACAGAGATTCTGCTTATCAGACGGATTTGTTTTATTCCAAAGGACTTTAGGAACTACACCAAACATGGCTCCACCATCTAATTTAAAATAACCTGTATCTATTGTGTACAATTGCATGTTAGTAAGATTTAATTGGTTCAAAAATAACAAATGTGATTAATCTTTAATTTAGATTCCGAAATAAATTATAAGATGAGGATTCATTTAATAGCAATTGGTGGAAGTGCAATGCATAATATGGCATTAGCTTTACACCATAAAGGATTTGATATTAGCGGATCAGATGATGCCATATTTCAGCCAAGTAAAGATAGGTTAGAGAAGGTTGGATTATTACCTACTAATATTGGCTGGTTCCCAGATAAAATTACAGAAGAGTTAGATGCAGTGATATTAGGAATGCATGCTAGGCAAGACAATTCTGAACTTAAAAAGGCCCAAGAATTAAATGTCCCTATATATTCTTATCCTCAATATATTTATGAACAAAGTAAAAATAAAAAGAGAGTTGTAATTGGAGGTAGTCATGGAAAGACTTCAATTACTGCTATGATATTACATGTTCTTCAAAGTCTAAAGATTGATTGTGATTATATGGTTGGCGCACAACTAGACGGATTTGAAACCATGGTAAAACTAACTAATGATGCTCCTATTATAATTCTTGAAGGCGATGAATACCTTAGCTCTGCTATTGATAGGCGTCCAAAATTCCATCTATATAAGCCCGATATTGCAGTGCTTAGTGGTATTGCGTGGGATCATATTAATGTATTCCCAACATTTGAATTATATATTGAGCAATTTAGGATCTTTAAAAATATGGTAAGAGAAACTTTGATTTATTGCTCAGAAGATAAAGAACTCTCTAAACTATCTAAAGAAAAAACAAATTGCAAACTAATTCCTTATACTACGCCTGAACACAAAATAATTAATGGGGTGACCTCAGTAGAAGGAACTGATTTGCAAATATTTGGCGATCATAATTTACAAAATATAAATGCCGCAAAAATAGTATGTAAGGAATTAGGGGTTTCTGACACTGATTTTTATCAGACTATTTCTAGTTTTAAAGGAGCATCTAATCGATTAGAATTGGTAAAAAAGAATAAAACCTGTTCAATTTATAAGGATTTTGCACACTCACCATCAAAACTAAAAGCAACCTCATCTGCTATGAAAAAGCAGTTTAAAGATAGAGAACTAGTTGCATGTATGGAACTGCATACTTTCAGCAGTTTAAATGAAAAGTTTCTAGAACAATATAAAGGATGTATGGATGAACCTGATAAAGCAATTGTTTATTTTAGTCCCGAATCTATTGCTCATAAAAAATTGAATCCCATAACTAAACAACAAGTTCATACAGCCTTTAACAGAGAAGATCTATTAGTCTTTACAGATATAAAAGAATTAGAAAAACATCTAAAATCCTTAAACTTATATAACCAAAATTTACTACTAATGAGTTCAGGCAACTTTAATGGGATAGATTTTACGAAATTAATGAAATAAAAAAACCACCAATTATTAGGTGTTTTTAATTTATCAAAAATAAAATTAGTCTAGAAATTGAAGCCTAACTTTACCTGAAAGTGTAGCGGGAAAGCAGGGCCAATCACATAATATCCAAGAAGCTCTCCTAAATCAGCTACAGCACCAGCACTAGTAGTTAAATAATTATCATAATCTTCGGTATATTCTCTAGAAGGAGTCTGTAATATTAACTCTTTTTTTTAGTATAACATTATTTTCTTAAAAGATTTGTCAATATAGCTGTCTATGGACTTCCATAACATTGTTATTATCCTTAGTTTTGTTTTATGAAATTCATCATATTATCTTTTCTTATCTTCATTACTCAATTAGGAGTTAGTCAAAATACTCTTGATTATTTAGGTACACTAGTAATAAATAATAATACAGCAATTAGTTTTAGCCTAACATTAAATGAAAAAAATGGTATTGTTAATGGATATTCTATTACGAATATAGGATTAGAAGATGAAACTAAAAGTGAAATAAGCGGCTTGTATTTCAAAAAAGATAAATCCTTCCAATTGTATGAAACGCAAATTCTGTCTACAAGATCTGAAGCTCCAATCAATACTTTCTGCTATATAAATATGAATCTATCCTTCCAGGGAAAGTTTGGGAGTAAACGACTTGAAGGCACTTTTACAGGAAATTTCTTAGATAGTATTGAATGTGCAAAGGGTAAAGTTATCTTAATAGAAAAGAAAAAGATAGAAAAGAAAATTGCCAAAGTAAAAAAGAAAATAGAAAAGACAATAGAAAAAGAAATTCTAGATACGGTGCAAATTATACAAACCAAAACTTTAAAAGATGATGATAATTTGACTATCATTTGGAAAGGTAATAAACTAAAATTACATATATGGGATGCAAATAAAGAAGATGGAGATAAAATAGACTTAAAAATAAACAATGATGTTATTCTTGCTAATTTCGAAACAAAAAATAAACGAAAAAAAATAAAATATAAATTAAGTGAAGGAGAGAATATTATAGAAATTACAGCAATAAACTTAGGTGCATCCCCACCTAACACAAGTAGAATAGAACTGATTGATAATGAAATAAAATACCCATTAATAACTCAATTAAAGCCAGGGAAATCAGCAATTATAAAAATACTAAAATAAGAAACCCTAGCACTAATACTAGGGTTTCTTATTATGTGAACTTGGAGGGATTCGAACCCCCAACCTCTAGAGCCGTAATCTAGTGCACTATCCAGTTATGCTACAAGTCCTATAAACGGGCAAAAATATAACTTTTCAGCATAAATTAACATTCTTAAACTAAAGGATCTCAACATCTAATCCATACAATTCTAAATCCTCTTGCAATGGAATTAAATCAATAGTCTCACCTATTGCAATCTCACAACTTCCTTTATAATGTGTAAGCATTGCGCATTGCTCTGCCTGCAACTCATCATGATCACAAATAGCTACTAGACAATCAATAACATGCTCAAAAGTATTATAGTCATCATTAATTAAATATAAAACTTTTTCTTTAGTATTAGTTAAATTAGCCTTAGATGTAGAATTAGGAGATTTTTTCATATTATTTATTTTTACCAAAAATAACTTTTGTTTCCTCTCCTCTAATTAAGCGTTCTATATTTTTTTGATGAGTTATTAACGAAAGAATTGGAACAAATATTGCAAATAAATTTAATGATGAATTAACTGATTTTAAAATAATCAATACAAAAAATGGAAAAGAAACAGAAGCAATAATAGATGCTAATGAAACATACCTAAAAATTAGAAAAACAAAAACAAAAATCAAAAAAGAACAAAGAGCAGCCAAAGGGTTCAATCCAATTAGTAATCCCATCATAGTGGCAATCCCTTTACCCCCTCTAAATCCAGTGTATATCGGAAAAAGATGTCCCATAACTGCAGCCATACCAAAAGCTAATTGATTTTCAAAAAATAACTCTGGAGAAAGATCTACTACATTACTAATAAAATAAACATAATTTACAGCTAACCATCCTTTAAAAACATCCATACAAAGAACAGGGATGCCAGCTCTCTTTCCTAAAACACGAAAAGTATTTGTAGCCCCAGCATTACCACTGCCATATTCTCTTACATCTATCTTATAAAAACTCTTCCCGACCCAGACTGCAGATGGGAATGCTCCTGTTAAGTAGGCAAGTAATATAAATAATATAATTTCTGTAGTTATCATTTAAGAAGCAGCAAGATACAAATTAATACTTTTTCTTTGCTTGTTTTAAGAACTTCTCAGTAATATCATCAGGAGCAGTCATATAACGAAAAGAAGTAACGCCTCTTATTCTATCTGCAACTCTCTTTCCATCAGATACTGCATTAATAGCATCTGTAAAATCAGGGTTTGTTGACCATCCACGCATTACACCATTTTTATAATTAAAATAATACTCATCATATAATTCTGTTTGTAAATAAATAGTTAATACATCTGTATTCTGCCCCTTCTCAATAATTATATACCCATCAAGAATTGCATTAACCTGTTTATCTAAGATACTACTCACCGAAATAGCTCCTTTTGCTATATAAGATTTATGTTTATTATTCCATTGAAATTTTGTGTTTGCAAATACAATTGAATTCTTCATCTCATCAGGAAACTTAGAATATTCATCTTTCATTTCCAAATCTACAAGTAGTATCTCTGCTTTTTCTTTACCAACTACTCTTCCTAAATTCTTAGCAAAATCTGTATCATATTCAAACAACTCTTCTCCAGGTGCACTATAAAAATCCTCAGCCATAACACGCATTGCATCTTCAGAGAAGAAAAAATCTAACATAAAGAAACCTTCAATTTCAGTTTCCTGATTATTCATGTCATGATACACATCGCCAATAGTTTGGGTCTTGATCTGACCTAGATCCAAATCTAAATTTATAATACCCTCGCCTTCGGTAGTGCAAGTCTTATCGTAAAGCGTATAATAGGTTGATAAAGTATCAGGTCCCCCGACCACAAATGCAAAATTATTTTTATCATATTTTAAAGTATAAGAAGCCTCTAGCAAACTTATATCAAGTGCTTTCCGCTTCTTCTGACTTAGAAATGTTGAATAGAAATCTGTAGAATCAAAGCTCATAATAAGTCCTGTTGACAATAAATCATCATTATCATTATATATCTTGTCTTCTAAACTAAATTTGATTTTCTTAGGGTCAACCTCTGATCGAAATTTAATCCAATCTTTATCTAATAAATCACAGTCATGATTCGCCATAAAATACCCGTCAAATATTAAATTCTTCTGATCAGCAATCAAATCAACACTCCCCTTAAAATCAAACTTGCTATTTAAATGAAATACCTTCTCTTCATCCACATCACCATTTGCAATTGTAATTGTATCACTACTTACTTTTATATCTTTGAAGAATATTTGCTGTTTATTATTCATAGCATCTTTATAGGTGTAATCACCACTTGCAGTATATTGGTTCGCTGATTTAATATCAACAGATGCATTTGTAAACATATGATACTCTGTTAAATCATCAGCTAAAATATTCGCACCATATAACGTCTCAACAACTGCTTTTTTAGCAACTGTTACAATACCAGAGTCAGGATAAATAATCGCATCTGCAACATTAATCTCATCCACACCATTTGCATGAATAATATAATCCTTTAAACTATAAAAAGCTGTTTTTGCTATAAAACTCAGAGAATCTTGTGACGGATGAACAGAAACAAATTCTGATCCTTCTCCTTGGGAAACTTGATCGCCCAATGTTAGTGACTCTTCATCCATATCCCATCTTAATTTATCTACATAGGAGATATACTGATTTGCTGGCAATTCAACATATGAGCCAGATCCATTAGAGTAGAAATCTCCTTCACGCATTACTAAATCAATATGAGATTTAAGGTTATTTGCTTTAAATGCTAGCCCTCCTCCATCTTCAAACACTCTAAGACTAGCGGTATCAGAACCAAACCAATTTGCATTATACGTAAATAAATTTGCGTTAACTTTTGCGTTATCCAGAGACATAACTCCATCCCCAATCAATCCTGTTGGTCGTATTAATAAATTCCCATTAAATGTTGCTTTCCCATGATAGAAACTAAACTCATCTTTAATTTTATTTACATTAAGCTTGTCGTTATATGGTTCAAAATGAGCATATGTATCTGTATTTTTGACATCAGGAAACTCAATTCCAGTAGCCATCTCATCTATAGCAAATGATTGTGTATATAAGTTTGTAGAATCAGGAAAGAAGAAAATCTCATTTGCAGTTGCTTTTGATCTCAAATATTCAAAATCACCATTACCCTTAAGTCCTTTATGGCTTAAATGTATATTGTTATAATACCTTGCTTTACCTCCATAAATATCAAAACCATCATTAGGCGTCTCTCGATTAAAACCAAGAGAATAATCATCCTGTAATCTTAATGTATCGTCAAATACTGGAAAAATACCTGCTGACTCAAAAGTACCAGCAAACCATAATCCCTTACCAGTATAGTTATCTAAACTATCAATCTCAAAAGGCTCTAAATGAAATGAGAACCTATCTCTATGGTAAACTCCATCATAGATTGAATTCTTATCATAATACGCATAGGAATCTTCAAAAGATTTAAAAATAGGAAAGCCAGGAAAACTATCCCTCCTAATACCTGACTTATTAGTAGGGTCATCAATTCTTAATTCTCCTGTTACTGATTCAATTACTGTTTTAACAGTTGTAAGAATCTCATTATTGTACATGTCTTTTTGTATAGGATATACAGGAACTGATAGTTGAACTGAATCAATATGATTAAGATCTACCTTAAAATCATCATAATGGAAGAAAAAATTTCTCCCAAAAAGATTCAACCTTCCATTACCTGCATAAACCTGTCCATTAAAAATAAAATCTCTATTCTTCTTAATCACTAATAAACCATCTTTAGGTAATAAATATACTTTTCTCTCTTTACTTAACTCTATATTATGAATGCCAAGAACATTTAAATCCTTTGTTTCTAGATTTAATGCAGCATTTACTAAATATTTATCTTTTGTCTTATAATTACCTAATTTAATAACTGAATTAAAAGAAATCACATCATAATCTCCTAAATCAGATGCCGCATTAATATAATTATATAATTTTGGTAATACAGTGATTCTTTCTTCACTAAGATCATAAAAAATAAAACCATTATTTGCAAGCTGAATTAAATAATGCTGAATCTGATCAATTGGAAAGCGAGCAAAACGAGCAAAATCTTGAACATAAATCTTGTCCTCATTTTTAGTCTTAACATAATTATTAACTAACAACAAAGGATGTATTTTGTCAATCCCTTGCATAGACTCAAATCTTTCTTGCATATACATATCAACTGACTCAAATCTAACGCTAGACTCAGCTGTTCCAGGCAATGAACCAAAAGTAATAATATCAGTATCAATATTCCATTCTAACAATTCAAAATCCATAGTTATCTTATGGTACGTATTTAACATTGGAGCTCCTGAAATTCCAGTAGGATTACTATATAACTGTAATTGCCTTTTACTATCAATGTATGTAAACTGTAAGTTCCCATGATAAATAGAGTCATTGTCAAAAAATATTTTCACGCCAGCTTCTTGAGAAACAATCCTATCAGATCCTATACTAAATCGATTAGCATTAGCAATAAAAACCTCTTTACCATTCCTTTTAAAAACAATCTTTGCCTCAGCAAATTTGCCGCCATCAGCAATAAACTTCTTGCCATGCATTTTATATCCTCCCCTATAATCAATATTTGTAAAGATCTCTTTCAATTCAACATTCTTGCTATATGATGTAAACTTAGGAAAAATATCAGCCTGCTTCCCTTTAGCTAACTTATTAACAACTTGACCTTCAATAGGTTCTGTAAAAATATACTTATTATAAAATAAAGATGAATCAGCTACAACAATACTTTTTCTTGTGTCAATTCTATATGATTTTATCTCTGCATATACAGAATCTTCTGGAAGACCTTGAGAATCCCAGTTTATCAAACCATTCTCACCAAGCCATTCAGTAGATACAAAATAATATTTTCCTTTTGTATCGAAAATAGTATACGAGCCTGCCTCACCACTACACCGTAAATTAAAAGGAATCGTAAAAATAATAACTGGCTCATTTATTTCAAAATCAAAATGAAAATCAGTATTACTGACAGTCCATTCTGCTGACTTACTAGATCGCAAAATATTATTTGCAATTAAATCATTAGTAATAGCACAAAAGAGCAATAATTTCTTAGTGGTAGTTTGTTCAACTGTTTTATGAAAGACTGATAGCCATTCAGTTAACATTACCTCCCCCTTATTAGAAGTGTTTACAGTAACTATAGAAGATAAAAAATCAGAGAAATGAGGCCTTGGCCTTAATCTTTTTTCTAGCATCTTATTTGAAATCTGAATTATTTTGACTCTCTCTTGATCTGATAAATATTCTGATTCTTTAGAAAACCGCTTATAAACTGACTTTAATTTATCATTATCTGTAGATGTCATAAAATTATCTAATTCAACTAAATAAATAGAGAAATCTTTGGAAAACTCTTTTAATTTTCCTTTGTTCTGAGCTAAAGAAGAAAGCGAAAAAATAACAGATAATACAAAAAGTACTAACCCTTTCTTAGATGTAACATTTGCCATTTATTATTATTTTTTAGATCAACTAATTTCAAGCCAAGTTGTTCTGATTTTTCTAAAATTAAAGAGGTATCCTCTTCCAAGAATCCACTTAACAAAATATCTGATCCGTCATTCAGTAATTCAACATAATTATTAATATCCTGCAATATTATATTCCGATTAATATTTGCTAAAATAATATCAAACTTTTCTTTACTAATTGACTTTATATCTGCATGAAGAAACTTAATATTAAATACATTATTAATATTTGCATTATCTATTCCATTCTTAAAGGCCCAATCATCAACATCAACTCCCATCAAATAAGTAGCACCCAATAATGATCCTAAAATTGCTAAGATTCCAGTTCCACTTCCAATATCCAAAACAGATTTTCCTTTAAAATCAAGTTCAAACATTTGATTCATTACTAATGATGTAGTCTCATGATGTCCTGTTCCAAATGACATTTCCGGAGTAATCACAATTTCATATTCAATATCAGGTATTGGCTCATGAAAATGAGCTCTAACTACACATTTATCATTAATAAAAATAGGGGAAAAATTATTTTCCCATTTCTGATTCCAATTTTCTTGTTCTAATTGAGTAATCTTATATGAAAGCTCTGTTAACTCTGAAACTTCACCAAGAATATTATTAACTGACTCTTCATCTATTAAATGAGTCTGAATATATGCTTTTACTCCATTATCATCCTTTATGTAAGACTCAAATTCAATTTCATGAAGCCTTGCAGCTATGATATCTGAAAAAGGATTTAGCTCATTTAATCTTATATTTACTTCAGTATACTGCATTAAAATGATTGAGTAATTTTTATAAAATTATCAGCATTTAATGATGCCCCCCCAATCAAACCTCCATCAATATCTTTTTGAGAAAACAACTCAATAGAGTTGGAAGGCTTACAACTACCACCATATAAGATTGGTATAGCCTCGGCAATATGATCTCCATATTTTTCAGAAATTACACTTCTAATAAAAGCATGCATCTCTTGTGCTTGATCTGAGCGTGCAGTTATACCGGTTCCAATTGCCCAAATAGGTTCGTATGCAATTACAATTCTACAAAACTCCGATGAAGATAAATGAAATAAACTCTCAGATATCTGAGATTTAACCCAATCAAAATGAAGATCTCCTTGCCTCTGTTCTAAACTCTCACCACAACAAAAAATAAGATCTAAATTATTAGCAAATGCTTGCCCAACTTTTGTTTTTAAAAGTTTATTTGTTTCACTAAAATTTACTCTTCTTTCTGAGTGCCCTAGAATTATATATCTAGCTCCACATGAAGCAATCATTTCAGCTGAAACTTCACCAGTAAAAGCTCCTTTATCATTCGCGCTACAATCTTGTGATGAAGCAAAGATATTATCACTAATGGCACACATTTTAGCTACTTTATATAGGTGGATAAATGATGTAGCAAATACCACCTCAGTTTTATTATCATCAGGTAATTTATTTAAGACCTGCTCAACTAAAGAAATACCATTAACTCTATTTAAATTCATTTTCCAATTTCCTACAACTATATTTTTTCTCATTTTAACTAATTTTTACTCGAGGATCAAGCCACTCATAAATTAAATCTACTATTATATTTATTATTACAAAGATGGAGGCAATAAATAAAACAGAACCCATAACAACAGGTAAATCCATTTTATTTAAAGCATCTACTATTTCTTTTCCTAAGCCATTCCAAGCAAATATATATTCTACAAATACAGCACCAGCTAACATTGATGCAAACCAACCTGAAACTGCTGTAACTACAGGATTTAATGCATTCGTTAAAGAATGCTTAAAGATTACAGTAAATTTACTTAATCCTTTTGCAGTTGCTGTGCGCACATAATCCATATAAAGAACATCTAATAAAGAATTTCTACACAGTTGTATAATTACTGATAATGGCCTAATACCTAGAGTAACAGATGGTAATATTAAATTTCTAATTTCCAAGAATGAGCCCCTTCCATAGTCATCAACTTCATAAAGACTACCAATCATATTCAAACCTGTATAGTTATTTAGCACAAAACCAAATAACCAAGCAATAATAATTGATGCAAAAAAAGAAGGCAAAGACATACCCAGAACAGACACAAACAAAATTATTTTATCAAGAAGCGTATCTCTAAACAGTGCAGATACAACTCCTAAGATTAAGCCAAGTAATAGCGCAAAAATAATTGATGAAACTGCTAAAACTAGAGTATTCTGAAAGGTCTGACCAATAACAGAATTAACAGTTACTTCTTTTCTTACAAATGATTCTCTTAAATAGGGTAGCTTTACAACTATATTATAATTACTAAGAGAAAACAAATATGTAAAACAATATTTACCTGAACTTAATGAAGTAAAAGCATTATTATTTTTATGATGAAATGACAGAGGTGAAACATCATTAAGATATAACATATATTGTTCTGAAACTGATCTGTCAAATGCATACTTTTTCTTAATTACTTCCAACTGATTTGAATCCTCTCTTTTGTCAAGCATCATTCTTGCAGGGTCACCAGGCAAAATATTAAACAAAAAGAAGACTAAAGTTAAAACTCCCCATAAAACCAGGAAACCATAAATAATTTTTTTTAGAAAATAATTAATCAAAATTTATTCAAATAATTGCTTAAACTCATCGGCATCAAATGCATTAACACCTGCACCATCATAGAAACGGATCTGATTTCCGTTATGTAAATAAATAACAGCCGGATTTTCATACTCATATCCTAAAATCTCTAAATATGAATTAATCTCATCATCATCATTGTAAAAAGGCAATACTTGATAAGAATATTCTCTGCCTGCATACTCAAAAAAATCTGGGATCCTCTCAGCTTCTGAATCAGAGAATATAATATGTATCTCAGGAAAATAAGGAATTGAATCAGATAACTGATTTAATGATTTTGCTGCATCCATACAATGATCGCATCCTGCATCAAAAAAGCATAATATCTTTTTTCCATCATTTATATCCATATTAGAAACTACATACTCTGAGAATCCAGAAATTCTTTTATTCTTACCTATCGTTTGTACAGGAAGAAAAGCAAACATTACTAGTAAAATTAATAACATTTGTATCGTTATTTTAGAGAGGCTACTTTCTTTATCATCAGTAGTTCTTTTATACAAAAATCCTAAAATAATAATCGTAATTATATTCTTAATTAAAGCTTGTAACGGAGACATAGGGATCAATTCACCAAAACACCCACAGTTCTCACTATCTCCTAAAAATATAGAGTAAGATAAATGTAAACTAAAAACAATAAGCATCAATATTGAAACAGGAATTACTATTTTCTTAAGATAGTTTCTCTGAAGAATAGCAAACGCAATAAAAAACTCAATTGCTATAATAAAACGAGAAAAATAAGGAGCTATTCCTTCTGAGAATCCCATAGGAATTAGTTGTCCTTCTTCAAATACTTTTGTAATTCCATACATTGGAGTTGGGTACAGTTTTGCAAATGCAGAAAGTAAAAAAAGCGCAGAAACAAGTACGCGAATAATCATTGGCAAGTTCTTCTTCATAATTTTATATCTTCTAATTTAATTAATGCGAAAACAGCATAGTTTAGCATATCTAAGTAATTTGCATCTACGCCTTCAGAGATTAATGTAGATCCTTTATTATCTTCAATTTGTTTTACACGTAATATTTTTTGCAAAATTAAGTCTGTTAATGAACTTACCCTCATATCACGCCACGCTTCACCATAATCATGGTTTTTTGCAATCATTAATTCTTTAGCAATATTAACATGTTTTGAAAAGATGTTCATAACCTCATTATAATCCATCTCTTCAGCAAGTTCAGAAACACCTAGATCAAGCTGAATAAGACCAATAATAGCATAATTTACAATCCCGACAAACTCATTGGAGATATCCTCATCTATCTTCTGCTCTCCTTTTTGTTCAATTGAACGAATTCTTTGAGTCTTAATAAAAATCTGATCAGTTAACGAGCTGATTCTCAGTATTCGCCATGCGCTACCATAATCTTTCATCTTCTTAGCGAAAATGTCCTCACATTTTTTTATTATTGAATTGTATTCAACAATCGTATTTTTCATATAATTCTAATAGATAAATAATGCCGAAATATACATCATTTAAGAAATCAGAACTCAAAAACTCAAAAGCCAATTCTGTATATTTTTCAACAAAAAGTGCAATTGTAATGGGTATATTAAATATTACTGAAGATTCATTTTTTGATGGAGGAAAATATGTTAATGAGAAACAAATAATCTTAAGGTGCAAGAAAATGCTAGATAAAGGAGCGACAATTATTGATATTGGCGCACAATCATCACGTCCTGGTGCCACAACGGTATCATCAGAAGATGAATTAATCAAGTTACTCCCAATAATAAAATTGTTAAAAAATAGATTCAGAAATATTATTATCTCTGTTGATACATTCTGGTCAAATACTGCTAAAAAGTGCATACTAGCAGGAGCTGATATTATTAATGATATATCAGCAGGTGAAATAGATGATAATATGTTTGATACGATTGCTAATTTAAAAGTACCTTACATAATCATGCATATGCAAGGAACACCCTTAAACATGCAAAATAATCCTACATATGATAATGTAACAAAAGAAGTGATAAATTATTTTGCAAGAAAAATTAAACTACTTCAAAGCAAGGGAATCTCTCAGATAATAATTGATCCTGGATTTGGATTTGGCAAAACATTAAAGCACAATTATGAGCTATTAAATAACCTAGATCAATTTAAACAGTTTAATTACCCTATTTTAGTTGGCTTATCTAGAAAATCTATGATATACAGAATATTAGACTCAACACCGAAAGATGCTCTTAACGGAACAATAATCACTAATACAATTGCCCTACAAAATGGAGCTAGCATCTTAAGAGTACATGATGTAAGTGAAGCTATTGAGTGCATTAAAATCACTACATTCGCAAAAAATAACTATTAATGGACTTTTTAGAAATTGGGATTATAGAAATTATTGACATAGTACTTGTTGCTATATTAATTTACCAACTATATAAATTAGTGAGAGGTACTGTAGCAATTAACATATTTATTGGCTTAGCTGCAATTTATTTAATATGGAAATTAGTAGACGCATTTCATTTTCAGTTATTGACAGAGATATTAGGACAATTTATTGGAGTTGGAGTAATTATCTTAGCCATTGTTTTTCAACAGGAATTAAGAAAATTCCTAATGATGATTGGAAAGGGAAAAGTAATAAAGAACAAAGGGATTTTTAAGTTCAATTTTAGGGTTGAACATCAAAATAAACTAAACTCACATGCAATAGCAAGAGCCTGTAATGATATGGCTAAAACAAGAACAGGTGCTATTATAGTTATTACACAAATGGATGACCTAGCTGTATTTACTGAAAGTGGAGTAGAAATGAATGCTGAAATTTCTGTGCCAATGATTGAAAGTATATTCTACAAAAACAGCCCCCTGCATGATGGAGCTGTTATTATAAGAGATAATAAAATTATAAGTGCCAGATGTGTCCTTCCTATTACTAATAGTGATGAGTTCCCAGTTCATTTAGGCATGCGACATAGAGCAGCTGTAGGTATTACAGAAGAGTCTGATTCAGTTGCAATTATTGTATCAGAAGAAACCGGCGGAATCTCTTATGTGAAGGACGGAGAACTTTTCAATAAAAGAACTGCTGAGCAATTAGAACAATTTCTAAATAGAGTTTTTACTCAAATACAATAAATTTCGTGGAAACTTTGTAATCTAAATACATGAAATAAACAGAACTCTTTTCATTCTAATAACAAGGGCTACATTCTTTCTGGAACACCAACCCCCAACAAGCTCATAGCTGTTTTTATTACCTCTCCTACTTTTAATGATAAGGCTAACCTGAAACTTATTAAATCAGGCGTTTTAGCTGTCAGTATTGATGTGCTTTGATAATAGTTATTAAAATTCTTTACTAGATCATAAGTGTAATTTGCTATCAATGCAGGGCTATAGGTAGCCGCACCTTCTTGTATTACGCTTGCAAATCTAGTTAATTGTTTAATAATTTCTTTTTCCTTATCAGACATCTTAATTGTATCTGGAATAGCCAAATCAGCATTATACTTTCTTTTTAATGATTGTATTCTAGCATAGGTATATTGAATAAAAGGACCTGTATTTCCATTAAAATCTACTGACTCCTCAGGGTTAAAAATCATTCGTTTCTTAGGATCAATTTTTAACATGAAGTACTTTAAGGCTCCTAAACCAACAGTTTCATAAAGTTCATTAGACTCTTTATGATTCATACCATCTAACTTCCCTAAGTCCTTTGCAATATTCTTGGCTGTACTTACCATTTCCTGCATCAAATCATCTGCATCAACTACAGTTCCTTCACGAGATTTCATTCTTCCACTAGGCAAATCAACCATTCCATAAGATAAATGATGACAATCTTTTGCCCAGCCATATCCTAATTTCTCTAATATTAAGAATAAAACCTTAAAATGATAATCCTGCTCATTACCTACAGTATAAGCCATATTAGAAAAAGAAAAATCTCTATGTCTTTTTATAGCAGTACCAATATCTTGAGTCATATATACTGCTGTTCCATCCGAACGCAAAATTATCTTCTCATCTAATCCATGCTCAGACAAATCAATCCATACTGAACCGTCATCTTTTTTAAAGAAAACCCCCTTCTCAAGCCCAATATCTACTACTTCCTTACCTAAAAGATAAGTATCACTTTCATAATAGTTCTTGTCAAAATCAACTCCTAATCTTGTATAAGTTGAAGCAAACCCATCATATACCCAATCATTCATCATCTCCCAAAGCTGCATTACAGCTGGCTCTTTTGCTTCCCAACTTCTTAGCATATCTTGAGCTTTTATAAGAATTGGAGCCTTTCTTTCTGCTTGATCTTGCTCTAAACCATTAGCAATCAGATAATCAACCTCTTTTTTATACTGTTTATTAAACTCTACATAATATTTCCCAACAAAATGATCTCCTTTCAGAGCTAAACTTTCTGGAGTCTCATTATTCGAATAATCCTGCCAAGCTACCATTGATTTACAAATATGAATTCCTCTATCATTAATGATCTGAACTTTTCTTACATTCTTACCACTTGCCTTAATTAACTCCGCAACAGAATAGCCTAAAATAATATTTCTAAGATGTCCTAAATGTAATGGCTTATTAGTATTTGGAGATGAATATTCTATTAAGTAAGTGGGTGCTTTTGCATCCGGCTTTATAACACCATAATTAGGAGTATTGTATACTTCTAAAAATTGGCTAAACCAAAACGACTTTGAAATCTCTAAGTTTAAAAAACCTTTTATTACATTAAATCCAGACACCTCATCTACTTTCTCTTTTAAATAGTCTCCAATTTCTTTAGCCGTTTTTTCTGGTCCTTTTTTTGAAATTCTTAGAAGTGGAAAAACAACTAATGTAATATCTCCATCAAAATCTTTTCGTGTTTTCTGAAATTGGATATCTTGATTTTTAGCACTGTATAATTCCTCTAGTGCTTTTACTATTTCTATTGATAAGATATCTATTATCATTTTTTTTTAGGTAAAAATATCTCTGCCATCATACATCTAGCACTTCCTCCACCACAAGCCTCAATTGTATTTAACGAACTATATATAATCGGACAGTTTTTTTTAATCCTGCTAATTTGACTCTCGCTTAAACTACTATAAGCTGACTTTGACATCACAAGATAAGGATTATCTCCAATTAATTGTAACATATTACCTGCAAATCTATTTTTTTGTTCCTCTGATATTTCAATTATTTCTTTACCTGATTCAACTATATTATCAATAACATTTTCTTTTTCGATCTCATCATCTATAGAATCTAAACAAATTACTACAAATTTATCTGCTACACACATCATCACATTAGTATGATAAATAGCCATTCGTTCTCCATTAATATCTTGATTTGCAGTAAAACAAACAGGACGATATCCATATTCCTCACAGAATTGCATAACAGCAATCTCATCAGTTCTTATTGATATACCCGCATAACAGATCTTATTTTCTCTATCAAGAACCATACTTCCTGTTCCTTCCAAATACTTACCATGCTCTTCAAACTCAGTAAAATCTTTAATCCCTTTTATCTCAAAACCATAATCATCTACTAAAAACTCAAAGATATCTTCTCTTCTTTCATCCCTTCTGTTCTTGGCACACATAGGAAACAGCCCAACTGTACCATCGCTATGAAATGACACCCAATTATTAGGAAAAATAGAATCTGGAGTATCAGAATCTTTTGTGTCTTCAATCACAACAACATTTACTCCTGCATTTCTCAACTTCATAACAAAATCATTAAATTCTTCTAATGCATTTTTCTGTATCTGATCAGGTGTTAAATTATCTAAAAATCTCTGATAATAATTATTTACAGCAGTTTGTTCATTATATCTAAAATTTACTGGCCTTATCATCATTATATTATTTGTAATCTGTTTCATTATATATACTATTCTCTTAATAATGGCATTGTTGAACATCTTAACAGACCACCCATCTTTGCTATTTCAGAATACGAAACTTCTTCTACAATAAAACCTCTTTTTCTTAAATTGTCATTTAGCCTTTTAAATCCTTTCTCAGATATTATAACATCCTCAGAAATAGAAAAAATATTAGAATTCATATTATACATCTCTTCACTATTGATTTCAATAATATTCTCTGCACCAAAATAACTCACTAAAAAATCTACATCTTTAATATTCTTAAAACCTTGCTTATACATTATTGCCATGTTCTTACCTATTGGCTGAAAACAACAATCTAAATGCAATGCATTTTCTTTTGCATTCTCGTCAGATTTATTCAATTCAAATCCTTTTACCTTCTTATGAGGAAAAGTTTGTGTTAAGAATTCTATTCCAGCTCTATTTGTTCTTGCAACAGTATATTTCTCAAAATCTTTATTCTCAGAATAACCAACGAAAATGTAGTCATTACAAGGCATTACATCACCGCCTTCCACTCTAGCATTAGGAGGCATCTTTATTTTATGATTAATATCAATCTGACTTAATATATCATCAACTCCCTCTATTTCTTTTTTTCTATCTTCAATAATATTAGGGATAATTAACAAATTATCAATAACAAAAAGTATGTCTCTAGAAAAAATCTGATTCAAATCATATATGTTTTTTGGTCTAAAAACTTTGACATCATACTTCTGAAATACACTTATTAGCATCTCTATTTCTTGGATACATGAATCATTTGTTGGATAAGCACCAGAAATGACATTCTCTCTAGATTTAGGATCATAACAATCTTCAAGATTTGGTGTTCCCCCGAAATCATCAGCAATGCCTACCAAAACAGCCTTTAATTTATCTACCTCATTAACTATATTTAATTTTATCATAACTGGATGCAAATTTAATGTTTTAAACTGTATCTTAATCATAGTTTCTTTTTAACATTTATTAACAATAATATGCTAAAATATATGTTATAACTTTCTAAAAAAAAGTCAATTCATTCGTACTTTTGAAGACGATATGCGAAAAACCAAATTAAAAATCAAAGACTCAAATAAAGGTTATTTTAGTAAAATAAAAGCACCTTTCCAAAACTCTAATAATCAAAAGATATTTGGCACAATTATTTCATTACTCTCTGTTCTTATGATTATTTCATTTATCTCTTACCTATTAGAATGGAAAGCAGATGACAGTATCTTATCAAAAGAAGGTTATACCATTTTTAATAATGAGACAAATAATCAGATAGGAGGTTTAGGAGCACAGATTTCTTATAGATTAATTAAACTATGGTTTGGTATTTCTGCATTCTTTATACCTCTTGTTAGTTTAACTATTGGTCTAAAAATACTAGGATTTAAGAAACTAAAATTAAGTAATATTGTTTTTAATAGTATTCTTGGTTTAATCATTCTACCTATATTTATACATCATTTCTTTAATGGCATTATAACAGCTGGTGGTCTTGGTATATTTGTTGACGAGTTACTCATTCAAGCTATTGGTAATATCGGAACTTCATTAGTTTTAATTACTACCACTCTTCTATATATAGTCCTCTTTTTTGATATAAATACTGAAAAAATTAAAAATCTTATTAAAAAAATCAAACCTATTTATAACACCAAGAACAATGAAAATCAGATTGTATCAAAACCTGTATCTGACAATAATGAAATAAAAGAGTCTATTAAAAAACAAGCACAAGAAAATAAGATTAGCACTGATGAAGATAAAACTATAATAGAATCTACAGAAGTTACACTAAACACAACTCCACCAACGATTACTGAAATAAAAGAAGATAGATTAGGTCTTGAAGTAAACACTGGAACAGAAGAAGAAAAACTGAGTAAGTCAGAGATTAAAAAGAAATTAGAAGAACTTGGAGATTTTGATCCTACTCTTGAGCTATCAAAGTACAAAATGCCAGGAATGGATTTACTAAATGACTATGGAGGAGGAAAAATTGAAATTAACAAAGATGATCTAGAGAATAATAAAAATAAAATTGTAGAAACTCTTGGTCATTATAAAATAGATATAGCTTCAATATCTGCTACAGTAGGACCTACCATCACACTTTATGAGATTGTTCCTGAAGCTGGTGTTAGAATTTCTAAAATCAAGAACCTTGAAGATGATATTGCACTAAGTCTAGCTGCTGAAGGAATTCGGATTATCGCACCTATACCTGGAAGAGGAACTATTGGGATTGAAGTTCCTAATTCTAATAAGAATACTGTTTCAATGTTAGAAGTATTGCAATCTGAAAAATTCCAGAACAGTGATATGGATTTACCTATTGCTTTTGGAAAAACTATCTCAAATGAAACTTTTGTAGTTGATTTAGCAAAAATGCCTCACCTTCTAATGGCTGGAGCAACTGGACAAGGAAAGTCAGTAGGATTAAATGCAGTATTAGCCTCACTACTTTATAAGAAACATCCATCACAGGTTAAGTTTGTACTTGTTGATCCTAAAAAGGTAGAACTTACTTTATTCAACAAAATTGAGCGTCATTATTTAGCAAAACTACCAGATGAAGAAGATGCAATAATTACTGACACAAAAAAGGTTGTCAATACTATCAATTCATTATGTATTGAGATGGATGAACGATATGAATTATGCAAAAATGCACACTGCAGAAATATCAAAGAATATAATAAAAAATTTATTGCACGAAAACTCAATCCTAATGATGGGCACAGATTTCTACCTTATATTGTACTAGTAATTGATGAATTTGCTGACCTAATTATGACTGCCGGAAAAGAGATAGAGACACCTATCGCTCGTCTTGCTCAATTAGCAAGAGCTATTGGAATCCATCTAATTATCGCAACACAAAGGCCTTCTGTTAATGTTATTACAGGATTAATAAAAGCAAATTTCCCTGCTAGAGTAGCTTTTAGAGTGACTTCGTCTACAGACAGTAGAACAATCATGGATTCTAAAGGAGCTGAACAACTTATTGGAATGGGAGACATGCTTATCTCCACAGGAAGTGATCTCATACGATTACAATGTGCTTTTATTGATACTCCTGAGGTTGAAAAGATCTGTGAGTTTATTGGTTCGCAAAGAGGATACCCTCAAGCACATATATTACCTGAATATATCGGAGAGTCTGACGCTATAAATACTAGTACTGATCTTGACAACAAAGATGCCTTATTTGATGAAGCAGCTTTATTAGTTGTAAAACATCAATCTGGATCTACTTCTTTAATACAAAGAAAACTAAGATTAGGATATAATCGAGCTGGAAGAATCATTGATCAATTAGAGGCTGCTGGCATTGTAGGCCCATTTGAAGGAAGCAAAGCAAGACAAGTATTAGTCAGGGACGAACTATCACTAGAAGAATTATTACAAAACTTAAATAATAATGAATAAATTACTTACAATAGCTTTAATGACTATAAGCTCATCACTATTCTCACAAGATCAGGTAGCTAAAGAAATACTTGATAAAGTAAAGGCTAAAACAGAATCATATAAAAATATAACTATTGACTTTGATTTTATATTTGAGAATATAAGTCAGAACATAACTGACACGCAGAAAGGGGTTCTTATTCTTGAGGGTGATAATTTCAGATTAGAGATGGAGGGACAGATTATAATAAATAATGGTGAAACTCAATGGGTGTATTTAAAAGATATGAATGAAGTTCAGGTTATGGAGCACGACCCTGAGGATGAGATGATGAGCCCAAACAAACTTTTCATGATTTATGAAGCAGGCTATAAATACTCATATATTGGAACAGAAAATAATGGCAATAAATCATTATATATCATTGACTTATTCCCAGAAGAAAGTGGCACATTTATGAAAATATCATTAAAAATAGATACTAAGAAAAATCAATTAGAAAACATTAAAATATTTGATAAAAATGGAGGAACGTATTCATACAAAACAAATACATTTACAACTAATTCAAGTGAATTAACTCCTTTTAGATTTAATCTATCTGACTACCCAAATGTTGAAATAATTGACTTAAGATAATTACTTTATTAAAGTAACGACACCATTCTCTTTTCTTAACTCCCCTAATTCATCAGTAATAATGAGCAACCAATTATAGAGACCAGAAGGAGAATCCAGCCCATCCCAGAAATCATTAATATCATCAGTCTGAAATATTATCTCCCCCCATCTATTATAAATATAAAAATCATACGCTTTATATTTACTCATTCTTAATCCAGCAGGGCCAAAGGTATCGTTATTACCATCACCATTCGGAGTAAATGCAGTAGGCATATGTAAAACAAAATCATAATACATTATAACTTGCTTACTTATAGAGTCAATACATTGATTAGTGTCAGTTACTGTTAACATAACATTATATATTCCTGGATCGTTATAGATATGTGTTGGACTCTCAATAGCTGAAAATGTTGAGTCCCCAAAATCCCATAATGAATAGATTGAATTTATAGAAAGATTTGAAAAGTTAATCTCAGGCTCTAATGTTGAGATAGTATATGGATTATAACTAAAATCAACTATAGGATTTTTAAAGATAGTTATTGATTTACTTAATGAGTCTAAACAACCAAGATCTGATAAAACAACCAATTTAATAATATAATCTCCATCATGCTGATAAACATGACTTACAATATCTGATGAAGAAGAAGTCTCGTCACCTAGATACCAGATTCTATCTGATATAAATCCTGAAGGAATAGAAGATAAATCGGTAAAGACTACAAATGATTTCTCACAACTTCCATTAATATCAAATTCAACATTAACTCTAGGTTTTTGCTGAGTAAAGATTGATGGACTTACACCAATACAACCATTTGCATCTGTTACTTCTATATAATACTCGCCAGTTGTATCTACAAAAATTGATTGTGATACCTCACCAGTATTCCATGTATGTGATGTGTATACTGAATCAACCTGAAAACGAACACTATCTCCTTCACAAAAAGAAATAGATCCATAACTAAATATATTAGGTTTAGGTAATGAAAGAACTTCAACTAAAACACTGTCATATCCAGTACAACCTTTTACATCAATCTCTTCAACTAACAACTGAAACAGACCAGGATTGTTAAGGTCTATGGAAATCTGTTCAGTTCCGTTTCCAGAAATTATTGCAGCAATTGCAGTGTCCTGCAAGGTCCAATTATAAATTGACCCAACTGTAGAAGACACACCAAAATTATGATTGCCACCTACACATAGGCGAACCAAATTCTGCGCTTTCAATTTAATTGTTAATGCACAAACTAATAATATAACTATACCTAGTCTCTTCATTACCTAATTATGCCAGATTGGCCCTGGTTGTGGAAGTGCATTAATCTGAAGATCTACTTGTAGAGGAGGACTAAAACAATTTCCAGGCTGATCAACTACCCAATAAGAAGTTGTCGTATTAGAAGTAGGACTTCCTACTATAGATGATGGAGGAGTAAATGTTGCTCCGGAACCTATCTGATTGATCAATGAAATATCATCATACCAAGTAAGATTACTACCAATTGGAGTAATTGCTGGATTAGCATCTCCAAAACAAATCTCTGTAGGATTTGGCATTAATGTTGGAGGACTTGGTAATGCTAAGATCTCAAATGTAAAAGCTAATGAAACCCCCTCACAACTATTAGAAGAATTAGTTTCTGTAATCCAGAATGTATATATCCCTACAGCTGATTGAGATGGAATATATGAAGTGACAGACTGCGTAAGAGGTACCGACAAAGGATTTGTTGGGTCAGAATCATACCAATTAAAATCACTTGTACCTATACTTCCTGCTGATTGATTAGCTGTAAATATTGGATTAGGATCACCAACACAAATAGAAGGAGAAGGAGAAGAGGAGACAATTGGAGCTAATGGTAATTCATTGACAGTAAGAACTCCTATTGTCGGATTACTAGTACAAGTAGTTGTTAGATCAGTCTCAGTTAACCAATAATTATAAGTTCCTGGAGCAGTATTTATTGGAGTAAAAATAGTGCTATTTCCAACAGCAATTGCGCTAGAATTTATTACTGGATCAATATCATACCAATTAAATGATCCAGATACACCGCCAGTATTAGCTATAAAATCAGAAGGAGTTTCTCCCTCACATATTGTTATCTGCGATGGATTAATCAAAGGAGATGCTGGTGATGGATTAATTGTAAATGTTATCATATTCTGAAGACTTGCACAAGACCCAACAACTTCCTCAACATAATATGAGTATGTATTTGGAGTTACATCTGAAGGAGTATAGCTAGAAATATTAGTAGATAACTGATTTCCTATTGCATCATACCAGTTAAAATTGGTCGTAGAACCTGAAGCTGTAAAGGTAGGATTAGCATCACCAAAACAAACCTCATAAGGAAGACCTACTAATGTAGGAAGATTTGGTAATGGTGTCACAATTACATCAACCTGAGTTGAAAGACCTTCACAACCATTATTACTCTCCTCAGTCACCCAATAAGAATATGTCCCATCAATTGGATAATTTACTGGATCTGTATAAGTAGATGAATTTGATATAAGTAAAGTGGTTAATCCGGCATCAGCATACCAATTAAACACTCCGCTACCAGTACTACCACCTGTTGTTGCTGTCATTAATGGATTAGGATCATTTAAGCAAATTGGACTAGGACTTAGTACTGATGGAAAATTAGCATTATTCTCAACAGTAATAGTTAGATCTATAGGATTACTATTACATAATGTAGCTATATCTGTTTCTACTATCGATAACACATATACCCCAGGAGTTGTCCAATCAATATAAATCAACCAATCATTTGCTGAAGGTATAATATCAGCTACACCAGGTAGAGGCGTCAAAGATGTTGATTGATCAATTATAGACCAACTATAAGATGATGTAGAATTAGGAATTATCTCATAGGGTTCGTTTAATGTATTTATACAAACGGTTTGTGTAATAATATCTGTTGTTGTAACAGTCTGAGCTATTAAGTAACTGTTATTAAAAAATATTGCACAAATCGCAAATACTTTTAGAATTCTTGTTTTTGTTTTCATGACCTTAACATTTTTAATTTATATATCTTTTTTATTAATAATTAATCTAATTATGCCATATTGATAAACTACCGAATGTTACGATAGGAATAGTAATTGTTGGCGACCAACTACTAGAATTACAACCGTTATACTCTTTTACTTTTACTCTAAAATCCGTAGATTGGGTAATATTATTATAATTAACTGGACTGCTATTCCCCCAACCATTACCTCCAATAATATCTGTCCATCCACTCCAGTTTCCAGTGAGATTGTATTGAAACCTGTAGTTACTTACAGGTATGGAGGAAGTTGTACTGAGTGTTATATCATCACCTAAACAAGCTGGATTAGGAATTGCATTTAATAAAACTGAAGGGTTAGGATTTACAGTGATCTCGGCACAAAATGAGGTGTCAGAATTACAGCCTATAATTTGTGGTATCGTAACTATACAGAAATAATATTGGGTGCCCACTATTGTTGTTTGAGGTGAATATGTATCTGTATTACTTCCTGAACCTGTTGCTGGAGAAGCACTATTAATATCACACGTTGAGCCTTGATACCACTGATAAATAGGAGTAATTACATTGCTGGCAACATCAACAAAGAAAGTATCTTCTATATTTATTGTAAGATTAGAACCTATGCATACAGTAGAATCTTTTGGTTCTAATATTATCTCTGGATACGAAACAACCTCTAATGTAACAATACTAGAAGTGTCGACACAGCCAAAGCTGCTAGTTACTACACTGTAATAATACGCAATACCTATACTGTCAGTTGGAGGAATCAAGAAAGAATCATTTTGGTTTGGAATAATAACTGCTTGTGGAGATTGGGACCCTGTAGAATAACTCCACCATTCATATTGATAAGACCCTAAAGGCCCAGATGAAATCAAAAATATTGTATCAGGATTTGTATTGTGACATACTGTTTGCAAGGCTGGGTTAATAGCTGTATTTAATACCCCACCTCCAGATACTACAATAGTATCATTTGCTGTACAACCATTTGCATCAGTTACAATTACGGAATATGTTCCTGCTATTAAATTAGTAGCTATTGAGCTTGTTTGTCCATCTGACCATAAATAAGAAACAGGAGTAGAAACTGACCCAACAACAACAATAGTATAATCTTCAGTCTCGCCAAAATAAGCAACCTGATTGTCACAAGCTTGAGCACTATTTGTAGATTGACTAACAGTACTCTGAGAGACAATCCTCATTCTACTTTGACCTGGTATTGCTCCAATAGGAACATTGAATGTTATTATATGGCTTGACGGGCTTTGAGTTGGATTAATTTGACCAACTAATTCACCCAGATCATCAAAATCTCCATCTATATTCCAATCTACAAATATATTTGCTAGATCAATCCATGCAGTCCCCTGGTTACTACATGTTCCAAGATCAATAGTTATAGAATAAGTACTTCCAGGAGAAAGATCTGAAGATAAGTTAGTATAATCAGCATAAGAATTACAAATACCAGAAGTATTATTATTAATTGATGTATTGTCACCATTTAAAATAACATTTTCAATAATTGTATAATTATCAAACTGCGGAGAACTAGTACAATATGTAGATAAAGCTGAAGCCCCAACTCCAGTAATCAGAACGTCAGCTGAGCCTGGCTGATTACAATTCTGATCAACAACTGAAGTCTGAAGATTCATAGGAGCAAATTGACTAACACCAATTACTTCATTACCACATGAAATTCCATCAGCATTTATTGAGTATGTATGCGTTCCTCCACATTGATTCTGAATTGTGACTGGCAAAACAGGAAGAAAGAAAGAATCAAAATACATTGAATAATTCACTCCAGTTATAGCAATTTCCATATCAGCACTAATACTTACATTACAAATATCAGGACAAGCCTGATCTGGATAAAATTGAAAAATAGGAGAAGCCTCAATAATCTCAAAAGTATCTGAATAAACTAATGAAGGACATGAATTATTAAAAGGATCTGTAGCAGTAATCACATAAAAACCAGCATCTAAATTATTAACAGATGTAACTGCCGTACCAAAATTAGAGTTTTGCTGACCTGTTGTTATATTAGTCCACCAATAGTTAGTAAAATTAGACTGTAAGATACTAGCACTACCAACTGCCCCACCTCCAGGACAAACAACATGCTGAATAGTAGAATTATTGATTATAACATCACACTGTCCTTTTAATGATAAATTAAAAAGTATACAAATAGAAAGTAATATGTACGTGATTCTTTGCAAAACAAGTTTTGCAAAATTATAAATTTTCAGCTAATGCTTAATTTACAGGAATTAACCCATAATCTGAATAATGATAAAGAGGCATAAAAGAATTCTCAATATACCCCCCTTTAATTCTTTCAAAATCATATACCTTAGAGTTTCCACAGAAATGCATAATAATATTATAACCTGTAATCGTATATTTCCTCTCATTTGTATAGTATTCCTTCTCAAATAAATTCAAAAAAGATTTATAAAACTCATCAGAATCATTAAAAGCTCCTGAGTTAGGAATATGGACATCGAGCTCCATTAGATTTGTAATATCAAGATTATCATATAATTTAATAGACTCAAATGTAAATATAGTTGAACTAGAATCAATACTCCCAATTGATCCTAGGATCTTACTAATAAATGCTTTATTTTTTGAGAATAAAAGCACATTCTGTTTTTCAATAAAATACTTTCTAATTGAATCAACTTGAGTGTTTATTATTTGAAAACTCTCTACAATCTTATTTTCTTTATTAAACTTATGTTTAATATATTGAGCAAGTCCCTTTTGCTGCTTATCATGTAGTATGATAACTCTCTCTCTTATTTTATTTTTAATCAAATAATCAGTTAATTTATCTGCTTGCATCTTATTAGAAGGAGAGATTTGATGTACTGAACGGTATTTTCTGATTCCTTTATTATTCCTAGATAAAGGTGAGATTAAAATTTTTTCTTTATCACTACCATAATTCTTACATAAGATTTGGAAAGACCTAGAGTATAATGGACCAATAATAATATCCATGTCATCTAACTTATTTGAATAAAGGATTCTTCTAACTTCCGAAGTGTCATTATTTGTATCAAAAGCATGTAAAAGTATCTTCTTCCCAGCTCTCCTTAACGAATCACACGCTAGATCTAACCCGACATGCAAGGAAAGTGCGGCTTCAGATTTCTTATAATAAATATTAGGGATCTCTAAAGGGTCATCATAATCATAAAACATTGTATCATTCTTCAATAAATAGTATGGCATTAAAACAGCAATATTTACAATAGATGTATCTAAATCACGCTTATCATGATAAACCAAACTATTTACTGATACAGTAATTTCATCAGTTTTATTTATATAAATAGGGATATATAATAGTTGATTGTAATAAAGCCTCTTATCTAATTCGTTAGCTTCCTTGATATCAGAAGTTTCTATATTATGTAATTTTGCAATCTTCTTAAGTGACTCTCCTCCTTTAACAAAATGCTCAACAAATTTTTTGCCTGAAAAATACACAGTATCATAATGATTTTGAGCTGTCAACTTAATGGTAAAAAGAACTAATACAAAAAAAACTATTTTCCTTATTATTCCCATTCTATTGTTGCTGGTGGTTTTGATGAAATATCATACACCACGCGATTAATTCCTTTTACTTTATTAATAATATCATTAGATACCCTTGCTAAAAAATTGTAAGGTAAATGAACCCAATCTGCTGTCATACCATCAGTAGATTCAACAGCTCTAAGCGCAACAGCATTTTCATATGTGCGTTCATCTCCCATCACACCAACTGATTGTATAGGCAAAAAAATTGCGCCAGCTTGCCAGACAGTATTATACAATCCTGATGACTTTAATGATGATATAAAGATATGATCTACGTCCTGTAAAATCCTCACTTTCTCTTTAGTAATTTCCCCTAAAATACGAATTGCTAAACCAGGTCCTGGGAAAGGATGTCTTTCTAAAAGTGCTTTATCTATGCCCATTGAGCTGCCAATTCTTCTAACTTCATCTTTAAATAAAGTATTTAGTGGCTCAACAATTTTCAATTTCATATAATCAGGCAACCCTCCAACATTATGGTGTGATTTAATCGTTTGAGAAGGGCCACCGGTAGCAGAAACTGACTCAATAACATCAGGATAAATAGTACCCTGAGCCAACCATTTAACATCTTCTATCTTTTGTGCCTGTTCGTCAAAAACATCAATGAAAGTTGAACCAATTGCTTTACGTTTCTTCTCAGGGTCAGAAATGCCTGCTAAAGCATTATAAAAAAGATCTTTTGCATCTATTCCTTTAATATTTAATCCCATATCTTTATATTGTTCAAGCACACTCTCAAACTCATCTTTTCTAAGCAATCCATTATCTACGAAGATGCAATATAAATTCTCTCCAATCGCTTTATTTAATAATACTGCAGCAACTGTTGAATCTACCCCTCCAGAAATTCCTAAAACAACTTTATCACTTCCTAATTTTTCTTTTAAATTACTCACTGTCTCTTCAACAAAAACAGCTGACGTCCAATCCTGAGAGAAGCTACAAATATCTACTAAAAAGTTTCTTAGAATAGTCTTCCCATCTTTTGAATGATATACCTCAGGATGAAATTGGATCCCATATGTTTTTTCACTAGACACACAATATGAGGCAACATCTACATCATGTGTTGATGCAATAATTTTATAATTATTAGGTAAAGAGGCTATAGTATCTCCATGACTCATCCAAACCTGAGAGTTTAAAGAAACATCTTTAAATAAATCAGAAGACATATCAATATATGATAAATTTGCTCTGCCATATTCACGAGTATCTGATGCTAAGACTTCTCCTCCAAATTTATGTGCAAGATGCTGAGCTCCATAGCAAATACCAAGCAATGGCAACCTCCCTTTTATGTCAGAAAGATCAGGAACTGGGGCGTTCTTTTCCCGAACTGAATGAGGAGACCCAGATAAAATAACAGCCTTCCAAGTATCATCAATTTTGGGCATTTTATTGTAAGGGTGTATCTCAGAATATATATTCAATTCCCTTACACGCCTAGCAATAAGCTGAGTATATTGCGACCCAAAATCTAGAATAAGAACTTTCTCGTGTTGCATTAAAGATAAGTTTAAAAAAACAAAACTACAAAATTAGGACTCAGTGGATCAAAATTACTTTTTATTATTTCAAGAAAGTTTTCCCCATCTTTTAAATAAAAAGGGATAAAATTATCATGTCGCTCTTGGAGCCTATTATTAGGGAATAATTGAGCCTTAATTTTTGCAATCTGATTTAAAGAGGTCTTATATTTCTTCTTTTCTTCTCTAATTAATTTCTGTTGCAAATCATTTAAATTATTTATATGCTTTCTTAATTGTGAAGAAATACTATTCTTTAATCCAATATCAGACGCTTTATCTGAAATTCTATTATATAAATTTTCTAAATCTATTTTCTCAGACTCTAACGAAACATCAGATTTAGAAGTTAATAGAACATATTTTTTCTTCAACTTATCCTCAGACAAAAAGAAATCTTCTATTTTAAATCCAAAATTTTCAAATCTTATCTTTTGATTCTTATTAATTAATAATGCTGAACTCCTTAGAATAAGAATAGGAAAAGGAATCTCCTCCTGTTCAAAAGCAGTCTTTAATTGCATCCAATAGGCTATTTCAGACCCTCCCCCTACATAAGCAATGTTAGGTAAAATAGATTCCTGATAAAAAGGCCTTAACAGTACATTAGGACTAAAACTCTTAGGGTCTTCTTTAATCTCTTTTTCAGTCACCTCTCCTTTTATCAATTCTCTTTTACCAGCTGATAGCTTAAAAAAATTAATATCCCTAACCAAGGCCTGTGGTTTAGAATCTTTGGCTAATGAATCACTGCACTTTTTAATACTATCAAAGAATTTATTTTCCAAAATATCCCTCTTCATAATTGGAATAAACTGCTCTTTTAATTTTTTATCATCAGCATCAATAATTACAAGCCCATACTTACCAAAAAGCTCATTGAATAGATAGCGGGTAGCATCTGACAAATTATTATTCTTAAGATATGAATTCTCAAAAAGTAAAGTTAGTTTCTTAGCATTAAGCGTTTCCCCTAATAATCCTTTCAATTCTTCTATAAGCTTTTCAATACCCTGTAAATTCATACGCCCAACAGAACCATTCTGCTCACTATCCCATACTAGTCTTTTTCCGAACAAGCTAATATGATTTATCTCCTGAAAATCATGATCCTCACTAGCCATCCAGAAGACAGGCACAAAATTATTCTTAGGATATTTCTCTTTTAATTGTTCTGTAAGATTAATAGCTGATATAATCTTATAGATACAATATAAAGGCCCTGTAAATAAACAAAGTTGATGACCAGTTGTTACGGTAAAGGTCTCTTTTGATTCCAAAAGACTAATGTTATTCTGAGAACTATCTGATAGATAGAGATTAGAATTTTGCTCTTTTAAAACTTCAATTAAAACTTCTCTATTGATAATATGACGCTTCTTCTCAATAATTTGCTTTTCAAAATTTTCTAAGCTTGGAAAATGATTCACAAATGGGTTTAATTTCTTATCTTGATTCAAATAATCAATAAGTAGCTCAGAAAAGCTATTAGTATCTTTATATGCAATATTATAAAATTCCAAATTACTTCTTCATTATAAATCCTCCTGCAATAAGATCATCTCCCTCATATAGTGCCGCAGATTGTCCCGGAGCAATACCCTCTACCTTATTATGAAAAAGTACTCTTAGAGTCTCTCCCTTATTTGTAATAGTAGCCATCTCTCCTTTATGCTTATATCTTACTTTTACTAGAAATTCCATACCATCCTTAACCTGTGAGTACTTCACATAATTTATATCTCTAATAAACATCTCTTGCTTTTGCAAATCTTCTTTATTACCAACTACAACAGTATTGTCTTCAGGATTAATGCCAATCACATATGTAGGTTTAGAACCTAAAGACACCCCTATTTTTCGTTGCCCAATGGTATAAAAAGGATATCCATCGTGAGTCCCAATAACTTCACCATTAGTTGTAATAAATTTTCCTCCTTCTACTTTCTCTTTCAATCCATCTACCTTCTTTTTTAAGAATCTCCTATAATTATTGTCAGGGATAAAACAAATCTCATAACTCTCATTCTTTTCAGCCAAAGCAATATAACCTCTATCAATTGCCATTTGCTTAATATCTTTCTTATGATACTTCCCCATTGGGAAGATAGTTCGTTTTAAACATTCCTGAGTAACTCCCCAAAGCACGTATGACTGATCTTTACTTTCATCTAAACCTTTTGAGACTATATACCTACCATTACCTTCTCGTATTTGTGCATAATGACCAGTAGCAATAAATTCACAACCTAACATATCTGCTCTTTTTAGTAGGGCTTCCCATTTGATATGTGTATTACAAAGAACACAAGGATTTGGCGTTCTTCCTGCCATATACTCATCTATAAAGTTATCAATAATATGACCCTTAAATTCATCTCGAATATCAAGTATAGTATGAGGGAACCCACAATCAACTGCAAGTTCTCTTGCATCATTCATTGAATCTAAACTACAGCAACCTGTTTCTTTCTTATCTCCACCTGAGCTCTCATAATCCCAGGTTTTCATTGTTAAGCCAATTACCTCATAACCTTCCTCATGCAATAATAGTGAAGCCATAGTACTATCAATACCTCCACTCATTGCCATTAAGACCTTACCTTTACTCATTATAATTAATTATTGTATCAGTTTTACCTTCAGTAGTAAAATATTCCCATTCCCCACTCTTCTTATCTGCAATATAAGAACCATTATAATACACTTTCCCATTAGGGTGATAACTGATTTGTTTCCCATCTCTTAATCCGTCTTTAAATGCACTCTCCATTTGTAAACTTCCATCTACAAAAAAAATCTTCCAAACTCCATCTAAAATACCATCTAGCCAGTTCTTTACTTCATAAATAGACCCATCATGGTAATATGTTTTTGTTGTTCCATTTAATTTACCCTTAATATACTGCTCGCTCATCACCAACACACTGTCTCTATTATAATAATTCCAGGTGCTATCTTTTTCTTGACGAACATAAATTCCTGAGGCTTTTAAACTACCATCTTTATAAAAGATATGCGTTGCTGCAGCTTCTCCATTATGAAAAAACTCTTTCTCAGCTTGAAGCTCTCCAGAATTATAATAGTAAAAGAATAATCCGTATGGCTTATTATCATTAAATTGACCTTTGTATCTTAAGGCTCCATTACTAAAAGTTTTCTTCCAGATTCCTTGCTTATTGTTATTCTGATCAACCTCATTAATTATCTGAGAAAAAGAAATAGATGGAATAAATAAGAGCATGATAAATATTTCTTTCATAAAAACATTTTTTTGGCAAATATATGAGAAAAACAAGTCTTATTTAGTGAAGGAATTTATTAATTCATTAACTTCCTCTACAAACACTTCCCAGCTAAATCTCTCTTTCTCCTGAATTATGTTTAATGTAAACTCTTCTTCTTTATTATACTTATAAAAATCAATAATAGAATCAGCAATATCTACTGGTTCTTTAGAAGTAACATATCCTACTCTACCATGGGGTACAATCTCTGCCAAACCACCAACATCTGTAACTAATATTGGACGTTCAAAATGATAAGCAATCTGAGTTATTCCACTTTGGGTAGCTGTTTTATATGTTTGTGTAATCATATCAGAAGAACAAAAATAATCTTTCACCTTATCAGCAGGAATAAAATCACTTCTCATAATAATACTGTCTGATAAAGATAAATCAGAAATCAAATCTAAATAGTCTTGTCTACCCTCATAAAACTCTCCAGCTACAATTAACTTAATTCCTAATTCCTTTATACGTTTATCAGACATTGCTCTAATTATTAAGTCCAATCCCTTATAATCTCTGATAAAGCCAAAGAATAAAAGATATTTATCATCAGTATTAAGTTCTAAGTTCTTTAATGCTTCTTGTTTTGTTATTTTTTCTCCAAAAACATCATAAATAGGATGTGGAATGAACTTTTTATAAGTAGAATCTGTAAAACTAGATAAATCATCTAATACTGAAGAAGAAAGAGATATAAAAGAATCACAACTTCTTACAAAATACTTGGTAAATAATCTATCGCCAATTCTCTTTTCATGAGGAATTATATTATCAGTAATCGCTAATACTTTTATTTTTCTATTTAGGAAACGAGCAATTGTCCCCAAACAAGGAGCCATAAATGGCAGCCAGTACCTAATAATAACAAAATCAGGATCTGCTTTATTTATCTCACGAGCACTCTTGATCCAATTAAAAGGATTAATAGAATTAATAACACTCTTAATTCTTATGTCTTTCGGTGGCTTACCATCCTCATATTGAGTAGTTCCTGGAAATAAGAAAGAAGGGTATTGAAGTGAAAATGAAAAAACGGTAACATCATCACCTCTATCATGGTAAGCTTTTGCTAAGGAATTATTAAAGTTAGCTATTCCGCCTCTAAAAGGAAAAGCAGGACCAATAATGATAACTTTCTGTTTACCCAAAATTTAAACTTCTTGTTCTACTTGATAATTGTTCCTGTCATAAGAGTTTCTTGATATCATCTCAGCAATAAAACCAGTAAGAAATAATTGCACCCCAATAATCATAGAAGTAAGCGCAATATAAAAACCAGACATCTCAGCAATATTTTTTGCTGGCAGATTATTAAACATAAAGTAAAGTTTTGTTCCTCCTATATATGCAAATAAACCAAAACCAAGCAGAAACATTAAGCTTCCTAGAATCCCAAAAAAATGCATAGGCTTTTTACCAAACCTACTAACAAAAGTAATTGTTATCAAATCTAAGAACCCATTCATAAACCTTTCCATCCCAAATTTAGTCTCTCCATATTTCCTAGACTGATGTTCTACGACTTGTTCTCCGACATTAGTAAAACCAGCCCACTTTGCAAGAACAGGAATATATCTATGCATCTCACCATGTACTTCAATAGACTTTACTACTGTATTTTTGTATGCCTTTAAACCACAATTAAAATCATGCAAGAAGATACCAGATGCCCTACGGGCTGCCCAATTAAATAATTTAGTAGGAATTGTTTTACTTAACGGATCATATCTCTTTTGCTTCCACCCAGAAATCAGATCATATCCAGCATCTACAATCTTACTATACATTTCAGGTATTTCATCGGGGCTATCTTGCAAATCTGCATCCATTGTAATCACAACATCACCTTTTGCTTTTGCGAACCCAACATTAAGAGCAGCTGACTTTCCATAATTCCTTCTAAACTTAATGCCCTTGATATTTTTATTTTCTAAAGATATCTTATTTAAGACCGCCCATGAATTATCTTTACTACCATCATCAATAAGTAATACTTCATAAGTGAAGTCATTTTCTTGCATTACTTTAGTAATCCAAGAGCATAATTCTGGTAATGATTCTTCCTCATTAAATAAAGGTACTACAACTGATATATTCATAGTTATCCTATTTTATTTGGATCAGGATTCTTAATAAAAATTGAGATAATTACTGAGTAAATAAAACCCATAAATGTACCTCCTAACATCCCCATAATCATCAGCCAATGTGGCTGCATAAATTTAGTTGTTATTGATAATGCTAAATCTAATTCTTTATCTGATATCTCAGGATTAGACTCCAACATTGCCTGTTCTGTGATTTTGATTATCTCACTTACAGCATCAGGATTTATATATGTAATAAACAAGAAAGTGTAAAATGCTAATATGATTGATGAAAAAAAGGCAACAGTTGTTCCTAGCTTCAATGATTCTTGATAAGAAATATATCCATTTTGATGATTATCTCTATACTGAATAATCGCATATGAAATAAATACAATAGTTACTCCATTATTCAGTAAAGATGGAATCAACGATTCTTTTTCATCAATACCAAAAGAATACATTAATAATGCCAAAGCAACCATAACTGATCCTAAAACAGCTCCATAATTCATTGCAAATCTTCTAGTATCCATCTACTACAATTTAAAAGTAATTTACGCAAAGATAATTAAAAATAGAAATAATAAATCGTTTGTCTCTTTTAAGAATAATCTTATTTTTGCCGCTAAGGGTAAGTCTTGTACGACCAGCTCCCTATGAACTCCCCCAGGGCAGGAATGCAGCAAGGGTAATAGGTCGTAGCGGTGCGATATAAGTAGCTTACCCTTATTTATGAAATCCTACTCCAGCCCATTCTTTCTCTGGCATATGGACTGTAAGCTCTAGCAATATTAATATTCTCCACTTTTTCTAAGTTTGCATCTTCTTTTAGTAAAATATCAGCCTCCTTTCTTGCAAAATGCAATATTTTATTATCCGCAACTATATCCGCAATCTTAAAGTCTAAAATCCCGCTCTGTTTAGTACCCATCATATCACCAGGGCCTCTTAATTCTAAATCTACCTCAGATATTTTAAAACCATCATTCGTTTCAACCATAGTTTGCAAGCGTTTTTTTCCCTCATTACTTACTTTATTTCCACTCATCAAAACACAATAAGATTGCTCTGCCCCTCGACCTACCCTTCCTCTTAATTGATGCAACTGAGAAAGTCCAAAACGCTCCGCACTCTCAATAATCATTACAGAGGCATTAGGAACATCTACACCAACCTCTATGACGGTAGTTGCTACCATAATATTAGTTACGCCATCTACAAAGCGTTTCATCTCATATTCTTTATCCTCTGCTTTCATTTGCCCATGAACAACACTTACTTGGAATTCTGGTAAAGGAAACTCACGTTCAATATCATTATACCCTTCCATTAAATCCTTATAATCCAATTTTTTACTCTCCTGTATAAGAGGAAATACAACATAAATCTGTCTGCCTAAAACAATTTGTTCACGAATAAAATTAATAATCTGTAAGCGGGATGAATCTGTCTTCCATATGGTCTTTACATCCTTCCTTCCTGGTGGAAGCTCATCAATAATAGAAATATCCAAGTCACCATAAAGAGTCATTGACAGGGTTCTTGGAATTGGAGTGGCAGTCATCACTAATACATGAGGAGGGTATTTATTTTTTTTCCATAGTCTTGCCCTTTGTGCTACCCCAAATCTATGTTGTTCATCAATAACCACAAGACCTAAATTATTAAATTTTACATTATCCTCTAACAAAGCATGAGTTCCAATTAACAAATTAATCTCACCTTGCTCTAGTTGCTGAAACAATACTTTTCTACTTTTTGATTTTGAAGAACCAGTTAAGATAGCCACATTTAAATCCATCTTCTCTAAATACCCAGTAATTGTCTTATAGTGTTGTTTAGCTAAAATCTCCGTTGGAGCCATAATGCAGGCCTGATACTTATTATCAACTGCCATAAGCATGCTGAGTAGTGCTACCAAGGTTTTTCCACTACCTACATCTCCTTGCAAAAGGCGATTCATTTGTTGAGGATTTCTTACATCATTGCGTATTTCCTTAAGCACTCTCTTTTGTGCATTTGTCAATTCAAAAGGCAGGTTGTTGTTGTAGAAATTATTAAAACTATCTGCAAGATTTTCAAAAGCATAACCCTTTGACTTTTGAATTCTACTTACCTTTAATTTTAATAGATGTAATTGTAAAAAGAAGAACTCCTCAAACTTCAATCTTTTTTGTGCCCTTAATAAGGCCTTTGAATCTTTAGGATGATGGACGTCAAAAAAAGATTGTTCCTTACTGGGTAAGTTTAATTTAGCAATCAATTCTGGAGAAAGAGTCTCTTCTATATGATTTAATAATAAAGGTAATAAAGCCTTGGTTAGTTTAGAAATTGCTCTACTAGTTAATCCTTTTGCATTCAGCTTCTCAGTTGTATGATACACAGGTTGTAAAGTAGCTGATAAACTTTTTTGTTCTTCTTGCAATTCCATCTCAGGGTGCACAATATTATACTCTCCCCTGTAATCTGATGGTTTTCCAAAGATTATATAATCTTGATTTAATTTTATACCACTTCTGATCCATCTCATTCCTTTAAACCAAACAAGTTCGATAGTTCCAGTTTCATCTTTAAAATGAGCAATAAGTCGTTTACTTCTTTTTTGTCCTTTCTCCTCAATCTTAATAACCTGACCTTTCAGCTGAATATAAGGCATATCAGGCACTAAATCCTTTACCTGATACATTCTACTTTTATCAATATACCTAAAAGGATAATGATGCAACAAATCAGCATAAGTAAAAATGTGCAATTCCTTTTTAAACAAATCAGCTCTTGCAGGGCCAACTCCTTTTAAATAATCAATAGAAGTTTCAAGAATATTCATGACACAAAACTAAGAAAACTAATGTTTCTTTAATAATGGACTCTTAAACATAAATGGCAATAAATCCTCCACTTTATTTGCAATGAGAACCTCGTCAGTAGGTGAATGTAAAATTACTTTTATTGAAGCTAACTGTTTATCCTCATATTCAGCCATTACTTGCCTACAAGCACCACAAGGTGAAATAACATCAGATACGCCAAAATCTTTTGAGGTAACAGAAATAGCAATAGCTTCTATCTTCGCATCTGGGAACCTAGCTCCAGCATAGAATAATGCAACTCTCTCAGCACACAATCCTGAGGGATAGGCAACATTCTCTTGATTACTCCCACTTACAATTTCCCCATTATCTAGCAGTACACTCGCTCCAACTAAGAAGCCTGAATACGGGGCATAAGCAGTAGAAAAGGCTAGTTTCGCTTTTTCGATTAACTTTTGATCTAATTCTGACAACTCATCAAAATAAGCAGAAGTAAATAATAATTGGAGGCTCTTTTCTTGCACTATAATTTATATGAAAGTTTGCTCTCAAATATAAAAAGAGTTTCTGGATTATTTACATAATATTCATTTTGCATTCGAAAGGCTAAATCAACATCAATAGTCTTAGAGACAGGATAAGATAAAGAAATTGTAGAACGTAATTTATTGACCCCATCATTAATAGTTAAAAAATACTCTGAGCCAATATATGGAGTGAGTTTCGTCTTTTTAATATTATATTCAAGTGAAAACTTTTGTCTTAAAGTCATTTTATATTCATTTGAGTCACCCTGATGTTGCAATCTATTTCTTATAGAAAATGAATAACGCTTAGTAATCTTATTCTTATAATTAAGATCCGTATAGATGCGATTCTGATTAGATAAAATTAGCTCTTTATCCCATCTATTTATATACCTAAAACCAAATGCATAAGAAGCTTTTTTATTAAATCTTCTTTTAATTCTTAAATCAAAAAACTGTTTAGAATATAAAGAAGAATTTTCTCTTAAACGTAAAGCTGATTTTAAAGTAAGGCTTGTTTTTTTTATAACCTTCTTATTAAGTGAGACTGAATGCCAAGTTTGAAAATCATTCTCCTGAGCGATAACAGACAAAGAACAAAATAAGAATAAAAAAATATTATTTTGAATCCTCTTCATAATAGAAAATACGTAGGTTAGCCGTATCTCTTAGCAGGTCAATTCTTCTTATTTCAACCCTAACAACATCTAACCCAGTCCTTGCTTTAAGATCTGCCAATAGCTCTTCTCTTCTCTCTGGAGCAATTAGTTCTATCTTCTCATAAGTTACATTTTTGCGTGTCTCATGCCTTAAGAGCCAAATACGCTCCATACCAAAAGTAACAAATACAATTAGAAAATTAGCAAAAACAAGTTCAGCATAACTAATCTTCTTATTAGCAAGCGCATTAACTACCGATACTCCAATAACTAAAAACAAATAAGTCATTTCCTTAATAGGAATAGGATCGGTACGATAACGAATAATACCAAAAATAGCAAAAAGACCAAGTGCAAAACCTAATTGTAGCTTTACACTATCTAATAATACACAAAGTAAAAATACGGTTAATGAGATTAAAAAATAAGTAAATAAATAATCCTTGTTCTTAGTTACTGGATAATAAATATATCTGATAATAATTGTTATAATGATTAAATTAAAGATAGTCTTGATCAAGAGCTTGCCAAAATCTTCAGCATCAAAAAGTGGAGTCCCTAAAAACTCAATCCCCTGACTTAATAATATTAATAATAATTCCATTTATGCTTGTTTTAATTTATTTATAAATAATACTTTTTTCTTAAATCTATTTTTTTTCAATTCTGGGTTTAATTTTAAAGTACTCATACAATACTTACTCATTCTTATAGGCAAGATATGCATTTCTTTTGCAATACGTATAAAATCAGAAGATCGAGTCATTCTTTCTTGCTTTACCTCTGCAATCACAATTTCTTTTAAATCTCCTTTATCATTTGCATTCTCAAAAGTAAGATTAATATCCATAGTTAACCTTTCTTTTTGTATTTTATGTACAAATGTAATTCTACTAAAATTAATCCATTGTTTAGCACTGACTTCCATTGGTTTACCAATAATTCTCTCAACATAATCTTTCTGTTCTTGTGACAGCTCATTACTTATCGCTTTAACTTTCATTCTTTTCTTAATAGTTTTCCCTTTATTATTTTTTCGTTTAATCTCTAAAAAAGTTAAACCACTACCTACATACTCTCTAAAACGAACTTTATTTCTATTTACTCTACTATTATGATGATCGATATAAAATTTTCTATCCTCTGTATCATAATACAGAGACTTATAATCATGAATTATTTTTCCATCAATATTTAACACCTTATAAAAAGGCAATATCTTTTGTAACAACAAAGGAAGTTTAGATGCTTTAAACGCAAATTTAGTGTCGGTACGATTCATTAATTTCACATCATCCATTTCATCTAATGAAATAGGCAAAAAACCAGATACTATTTGAGAAATATTACTCACTTATTGATTTTTCTCAATGACAAAATTTTCAACTGTATTCGTAGAATTATTTGAACTAATTGTAATATGTCTAAATATTGGATATTCATAATCTAACAAGTGATCCTGAGGTATGGTTGTACTATAGGACTGTGTGCTATCAGCATAAGTATATATTGTATACTCTCCTTTCCTTAAAAACTCAAAACGATATCTACCATTATAATCAGTTTCAAATTTATCATCATATATACGACCCTCATTGTCAGAATAAATTATAAAAACATCCTTCCCAACATAAAGTTGAGGAGCCTTTATAGTATCTATAATGACATACGTTGTATCATAACCTAAGCTATCTACTTCAGTTATCTCTACTTCTTCAGTCGACATTTTATAGACTTGACCTTCAATTACTGAATTACCTCCTTCTCCAGGCCCTTTTTCACATGCTATAAAACCAAACGCTATAGCGCAAATAATTAATAACTCTTTCATCTTTATTGTTTTATAATTTTAACAACACTATCTCCTGATTTTACAAAATAAATGCCGCTTTCCCAATTACTAATATCTACTGAATTAACATCTTTATTAGAAAATATCACTTTCCCCATTATGTCATGAATAGAAATTTTTTCTGTGGCTCCTAATATGTAAATCCTACTATTTGATGGATTAGGGTAAACTCTTATTTTTGACACATTATTGAAATCACTAACTAATGATGGCAATTGATTACTAGCATCATAAGTATGATCTTGATATCGCATTGTTCCAGTACCATTAGGAACTCGTGCATAACCTTGATCAGTAGGCATATTTACATAATGCACAGCATCAACCGTTATAGCTAATTGGTCACTTAAATAAACCTCTTCTTGGTCTCCAGACAATCGATATGTAGTATGTAATCCTGCCTGAGTACCTCCAGCTGTATCACACCAAACAATTAAATAATCATTAGGAGCAATAGTAACATTAGGGAAAGACCACTTTGTAAGTTCGTTCTCATTATCAGATAAATAATATCCATTTAGATTAATTGAAAAATTATTTCCATTATACAGCTCAACCCAATCATCATACTCTCCATCTTGATCCGCAACTGCAAAAGAATTAGCTGCCATAATTTCATTAATAACTAACCCACTAACAACAGCTAATTGATGAAACTCTTTTTCTGCCCTTTCAGGCGAGAAAATCCCAGCAGCATTATTCTCAGCATAAAAATAATATTGTACATCTCTAGCATCAACATTTATAGTAGCACCAAACACACCATCACCTGCACTACCATCACCATGTTGTCCATCATCAAACATTTGTAATTTCTCAAACTTATCAGAAAATTTGTATCTGTAGCCTAAATACGCATAATTTGAATTTGAAATTTGAGCCGTAATATTTACTGTTGTATGAGGTAAAACCGAAGTAGTATTTAATGAATTAATAATTGGGGTAGCAGCCGTAAATTCAGGAAGTGACTGTAGATATTGTACTCTAGGCCCCATTAATTCAGTAATACCAATAATAGAATTAACTCCAACAGATGCAGTTATATTACTTGTAAACTCAGTATAAGTATAAAAGGTGTTTGGATCTGCACTTACATCTGCATCAATAATCTGTTGCAACTGAGTAGCTCTTGCAGTATAATTATTAGTGACAAATTGCTCATTTAAGATAGTACGCATATGTGCTATATACATACGTCTATACCTATCAGAAGAAAAAAATTGAGTAGTTAATTTGTTCTTAGGGTCTGCATTATTATGAAATATCTCTAATTCTTGTAAATCAGTATTTGTAACTGGTGCAGGCAACCCATTTTTGAAAGTTCCAAAAGCCATATTCATATCCCATAAGACTGGCGAGAATCTTCCATTATTATCCTTGAATAAATAAAAATTATGAGGAATAGAATTTATTGGACCATCAAGACCAACTATTAAATTTTCAAAAGCCATCATCCAAAGTGAACGATCAACATCCATAACACTTTCTATTTCAGTAAAATAATTATTTAGTGTATCTAGAAAATCCCCTAACTTTTCCCAATCATTAGCAGACTGCATTTCATATGCTCTTTGATAACAATTTGTATCAGAATAATATTCCATAATACCTAATTGCCCTACACACCCTGGAACTGTGATTCCGGTATTCTCAGCTTTAAATAAAGGTCCCTTTCTCTCATAAAAATGCTCGTTTGTAAAGTCATCATCAATAGATTGCACACAAGTATATAACCCAATTAAGGTATTATTTACCCAAACATTAGCATATGTTGCTTTTGGCGATGGCATATACTCTCTTGCCATCTCATAAGTGAGAACCTCACGAACAAAAGAAGGATCTCTAAATCCATTAGATAATTTTAAAACATTATATCCATCTATAGATTGTCCATTATGTTCATAATCTAACTTTATATTCATTGGGTTCTTAGTGTTATTCAAATTATAAGAACTATTCCCCTTATACTTAATACCTACATCCTGATCGGCAACACCATCAATTAAAATAGAATCTGCCACTAACCGGTCCCCTTCATTATTAGCATAATACAAATCAAGTGTGTCATCCCAATTTGACTCACTAAAGAATATCTCTATAGTTCTAATACCAAGATCAAAAACATCTTGTGAATAAGATGAAAAAGAACAAAATATTATACTAATTAAAAAAGTTATTTTTTGCATATTTTTTTTTGTAAAGATAGTCATTTTTTAGATTAGAGGAAGCAACTATCTAGCCTCTCTCAAAGAAAGATAAATCTCTTTAGCCTTATCCCAATACACATCCATTTCAGAAAGTTTCATCTCAGAAATACTTAAACCTTCTTTTTCAATAATCTCTTCCATCATCTGAAATCTTTTAATAAAACGTCTATTTGTTCTTTCCAAAGCATCTTCTGGATTTACATTAATAAATCTAGAGTAATTTGAGAGTGAAAACAAAACATCACCAAATTCTGCTTCGATTCTATCCTGATTACCATTCTCTATTTCAAATTTAAGTTCATCAATCTCTTCGAGAACCTTATCCCATACTTGAGTCTTATTATCCCAGTCAAAACCAATCCCCCTTACTTTTTCTTGAATTCTAGAAGCTTTAATAAGAGCTGGTAAAGATCCTGGAACTCCCTCTAAAACAGATTTATTACCTTCTTTCATTTTTAACTTCTCCCAATTCTTTTTTACATCCAATTCATCTTTAACTTTCACATCACTATATATGTGTGGATGCCTATGAATGAGTTTATCACACACACTATTTATCACATCTTCAATATTAAAATCATTAGTCTCTGATGCAATCCTAGAATAAAATACAATATGAAGGAGTAAATCCCCTAACTCCTTTTTTATCTCTCCCATATCTTTTTCTAAAATAGCATCAGAAAGCTCATATAATTCCTCAATAGTTAAATGTCTTAGACTGTCCATTGTTTGTTTCTTATCCCAAGGACACTTCTCCCGCAACTCATCCATTATGATAAGTAATCGCTCAAATGCTTTTATTTTTCTTTCCATATTAAACTTTTATAATGCAAACTTAATTATTCCTAGCTTTTGTATTAATTTTACAAAAAATATTTTACATGACATTCTCAACAATATTTATAATTACAGTAGTAATGATTTCATTTGTATTTGCTGGAATTGGCATAAAGATATTACTTAAGAAAGATGGTGAATTTGCAGGCACTTGCGCTAGCCAAAACCCCCACCTGAATAAAGAGGGAGAACCTTGTGGTTATTGCGGAAAATCAGTAGAAGAATGTCAGAATGAGAACTAATTTACAATCCGTTTTTCCAGACTAGGACTCACATAAGTCCTCCAATCTCCTTCTTTTCCTGTATAAACTAAATAAATCTCAAGGTTATTATTATTTAGTGCAAACTTTTTTGCTTTTTTCACACCCATCACCATAAATGCAGTTGCATAAGCATCAGCCAACATACAATTATCATGTATAACAGTTACGCTAAGCAACTTGTTTTTTGCAGGAAATCCTGTAAAAGGGTTTATTGTGTGTGAATATTTAATACCATCTTCGATATAAAAATTCCTATAATTACCAGAAGTTGCAAGAGCTTTATCTTCTAAATCAAGAATAAACTGAAAGCGCTCATTAAAATCAATAACATCAGAAGGCTTATCAACCCCAACCCTCCAAATGTTTCCATCATCATTCGTACCTCTTGATAGCAATTCACCACCAACCTCAATTAAGTAATCTTGGATATTATTTGACTCTAAATATTCTGCAATAAGATCAACAGTAAAACCTTGAGCAAGAGAATTAAAGTCTATACTTACACCTTCAGGTAATAAAAGAGAATCATTTAATAATTGTATTTTATTAAACCCTACATTCTTAAGCAAATTGATTATCCGTATTGAATCAACTTTAATATTACCACCTAACGTATCTTTATAAAATCCCCATTCTCTTACAAGTGGACTTACAGAGCAGTCAAAATTCCCTCCAGTTTCAATATATACTCTTTCTGCGGCAAAGAAAACCTTATTAAACAACGAGTCAGTCTTCAATTTTTCTCCATTATTTAATGCTGAGATCAATGAATAGGGCTTGTAAATTGAGAGTGAACTATCCACCTCTAATAAGATACTGTCAATCTGAGAATGGAAATCTTCACCCATTTCTGACATATATTTAATATGGTAATAACTCCCCTGTGCCTTACCAGAATTAGTGATTAAGATAGTGTTATCAGATGAAGTACAAGAAAACAAAAACACAGTAAATAAATAAAGTGTATACCTCATACTTTAGGTTTTTATGATTTTTTCTGCCTCTTAAACGGCTTACTACTTGGCTTATTGTAAACAAAAACATCACTCTTATCAATAGCAATAAAATAATCAGCTTCTGCTTTTATAATAGGTGCAGTAGTTTGCTCAACAGCAGCAACCTCCACTCTTACACCTTCACCTTTTAAATGGCGAATAAGTTCAATATAATCTGAATCTCCAGAAAGAATAATAATTGTATCAACCTTTTGAGCTAATTGTGTTGCTTTAATCGTTAAAGGAATATCAGCAGACTTATGGCAAGGAACAACAGAACCATGATAATGTTCATGTAGTCTATCAGCTAATTTAGAAGATATACTCTTTCCTTCACGAAAATAAATTAAGCGATTAAGCCCTCTATTATCTAAAATTTTTGGAATAAGTATATCAAAATTAATCATAGCTAACTTATCATTCATAAGCGAATGTAAGCTCATCTCAATATTATTACCATCAATTAAAATAGCAACTGATTGATTGATAATTACTGTTTCAGAATTTGTCATTTTTTTTACAAAGATAGAATAATGTACTTGTTAATACATATTATTTATTAACAAGTACTATTAGATTTAAATAAAAAGCCGAGAAATTTCTCGGCCTCTATTTGAGTATTTCTCTTTATTTTCTACCCTCCAAAGTCATCAAACCTTACATTCTCATCTGGAATACCCCAATCATCAGCCATTTTGATAACAGCTTGATTCATCATTGGTGGCCCACAAAAGTATAACTCTATATCTTCAGGAGCCTCATGCTGAGTTAAGTATTGATCTATAACTACCTGATGTACAAAACCAACAAAACCATCTCCTTCTGTATCATTCATATCCTTCATTTCTTTCCAGTTATCGCCTTCTTGTGCATCAGATAATACCAAAAAGAACTTAAAATTTGGAAACTCTCTTTCTAAAGAACGGAAATGTTCAATATAGAAAAGTTCAGCTTTTGACCTACCACCATACCAATACGAAACTTTTCTACCTGTTTTTAAGGTCTTAAATAACTCATATAAGTGTGACCGCATTGGAGCCATACCAGCACCACCACCAATATATAACATCTCGGCATCAGAATGATTGATAAAAAACTCCCCATAAGGACCTGATATAGTTACTTTATCTCCAGGCTTACAACCAAATATATAAGAGGATGCAACGCCAGGGTTAATATCTGCCCACGCATTCCTATCTCTATCCCATGGTGGAGCAGCTACCCTTACATTTAGCATAATCTTTCTCCCCTCAGCTGGATAAGAGGCCATTGAATAAGCTCTTGTTACGTCATCATCATTTCTCATTACTAAATGTCGTAAAGCATATGGGCCTTCTTTCCAATCTTTTTCAAATTTATTAGGCTCTCCTGGATGATCTTCTGGGTGTGCGGTTATATCCATTTCTGAAAATGGAATCTCACAATTAGGAATCTCAATCTGAATATATCCACCAGCCTCATAAGGCATATCCTCTGGAACCTCTACAATAAACTCTTTAATATAAGTAGCTACATTATAATTAGAGACTACTGTAGCCTCCCATTGCTTAACACCAAATACTTCTTCAGGTATTGTAATGTCCATATCCTCCTTAACCTTAACCTGACATCCTAAACGCCAATTTGCAGCAATCTTCTTTCTGGAGAAATGGGGTTCCTCAGTAGGAAGTATACCACCACCACCACTATTAACTTGACAAGTACACTGAACACATGTCCCACCACCACCACAAGCTGAAGGTAAGAAAATACCTTCATTTGATAGTGTAGTCAGTAAAGTTTCACCTCCATCTACAATTAATTCTTTTTCTCCATTAATCTTAATAGTAATCTTTCCAGATGGAGCTAATTTTGCTTTTACAAAAAGTAAAATAGCTACTAATAACAGTATCACTAATAAGAATACTACTACACTACTAATTATTGTTATTTTACTTAATATTATCATTTAATTAAATATTCTTTAAATTATAATTTTATCCCCATAAAACTCATGAAAGCAATCCCCATAAGGCCTGTAATAATATAGGTAATACCCAAACCTCTAAGTGCAGGAGGAACATTTGAATATCTAATCTTTTCTCTAATAGCTGCAATACCAACAATAGCTAAAAACCATCCTACACCTGAACCTAGTCCAAATACTGTAGCTTCAGTAATACTACTATAATCTGCTTCTTGCATAAATAATGAGCCTCCTAAAATAGCACAGTTTACAGCAATTAGGGGTAAAAATATTCCTAATGAACTATATAGAGTTGGTGAGAACTTTTCAATAACCATTTCTACTAATTGTACCATGGATGCAATAACGGCTATAAACATAATAAAAGAAAGAAAAGACAAATCAACAGTTAAAAAATCATCAGAGAGCCAAACTAATGCTCCCTCCTTAAGAATCTTATTTTCTAGTAAGTAATTAATCGGAATAGTTATTCCTAGCACAAAAATAACGGCAGCCCCCATTCCAACTGAAGTTTTAACTGTTTTTGATATTGCTAAATATGAGCACATACCTAAGAAATAGGCGAATACCATATTGTCAATAAATATTGACTTGATAAATATATTTGCTAATTCTTGCATATTTCTAATTATTTAGACTCTATTAATTTTTCATTTTTCATACGCTGAACCCAGATAATAATCCCTACTGTAATTAATGCCATTGGAGGTAATATCATCATCCCATTATTTTCATAACCTATTTCATAAAGCCCTAAAGGTTCTAGCACTGGGTAGCCAAAAAGAGTTCCAGAACCTAAAAGCTCACGAAAAAATGCCACTGCTATTAAAATCCAAGCATATCCAAAAGAATTCCCAAGTCCATCAAGAAATGATTTCCAAGGACCATTTGCCATTGCAAAAGCCTCTAACCTTCCACATATAATACAATTGGTAATAATTAATCCTACAAATACTGAAAGTTCTTTACTGACATCATATACAAAGGCTTTCAACACTTGATCAACTAAAATTACAAGAGTAGCAATTACTACAAGGAAAACAATAATTCTAATTCTTGGTGGAATGATATTTCGCATTAACGAGACTACTACGTTAGCAACTGATAAAACAACTAAAACTGACAATGCCATAACAATAGCTGGCTTTAATTGTACTGTAATAGCTAAAGCAGAACAAATCCCAAGCACCTGTACGGTAATTGGATTATTGTCATCAAGTGGATCACTCAATAACTTTCTATTTTTTTTCGAAAATAAAGAGTCTTTACTCATAATTTTATTGGGTTATTGAATCGTTAATAATTGTTAATGAATCCATTTGGGCCATTACTTGATCAACTTCAAAAGCGCGTCTCTCTTTATATAAAAAGGGGAGGTACATATTTAGTCTTTCATGTAACATATCTGAAACTCCGTCTGAAGTAATTGTTCCCCCTGAGATTCCATCTACTGCATGCATATCTCCTTCTTTAGGACCTCCTTTTATAACTTTAATTGGGGTAAGTTCTTCTCCTTCAAAGATTGTTTTACCAGAAAATGGATCTTGAAATATTGGCGTGTTAATCTCAGCACCTAAACCTGGTGTTTCTGCTTTATGATCAAAGACAGCTCCATAAACCTTATTTAAATCTTCTTCTAATGATATAAAACCCCATATAGGCCCCCAAAGCCCCTTTCCTCTCAAAGGAATAATATATCTTTTCACATTATCTACCTCGCTTATAAATAATGGTAAAGATTGTAACTCTGGATCTTTCTTAAGCTCTTTTTTTAATTCAATATCAAAAGCCACACCATCTACCTCTTCTCCTTTATTATTAAGTACTAATTCACTAATAATATATTTTGAGTAAGCGTCTTCAGAAGATTCTCTATCAACAGTAATACCTACTGAACTTAATATATTTTGCTTCTTCTCTAATTCTATATTTGTATCCTGAAATGGTTTAAGTTGAATATAAGCAACTGATAATAAGGCAGCAACTAATATAACCATAATTGCTGCAAAAACAAATGTGTAAGAATTTTTATTTACATCCATAATTTATGCTTTTACTCTTTTTAATCTTCTTTTGATATTTGCTTCTATAATATAATGATCTACTAACGGAGCAAACACATTCATAAATAAAATTGCTAACATCATTCCTTCAGGATATGCAGGATTAAATACCCTAATTAATATTGCTAGCATACCTATAAGAAATCCAACAATTACTTTTCCAATATTTGTCTGAGATGCAGTTACAGGGTCTGTAGCCATAAATACTGCACCAAAAGCAAACCCTCCTAAGATTAAATGTATATGAGCTGGCAAAAGCATAAATTCATTAGCCCCCCAAAGATTAAATAATAAACCCATGAAAAAACCCCCGACAAAAACTGATAATATTGTACGCCATGAACCAATTCCTGTTATTAGTAAAATAACTGCGCCAATTAAAATAGCTAAAGTTGAAGTCTCTGATACTGATCCGGGCATATTTCCATAAAAAAAACTCCCTAACATACTCATGTCTAATGGAATATTTGATGCTAAGTTTGCTAAAGGAGTTGCTCCTGAAAAACCATCTACAGTTTGAAGACCGCCAGTATGAATCCATACTTTATCACCTGACATAAATGACGGGTATGCAAAAAATAAAAATGCCCTTGCAGTTAATGCTGGATTCATAATATTCATACCTGTACCACCAAATACTTCTTTTCCTATTACCACTGCAAAAACAACAGAAATAGCTAACATCCATAAAGGAACATCAATTGGCATAGTCATAGGGATTAACATTCCAGTAACTAAATATCCTTCATTAACTGAATGTCCTCTATAAATAGCAAAAGCAAACTCAATACCTAATCCAACAGCATAAGAAACAATTATAAGTGGCAACATCTTTAAGAATCCAAAAGAAAATGCTGACATTAATGTAAATTCTTCTCCAATTGCAGAAAAATGTAATTGACCTACGTTCCACATCCCAAAGAATAGAGCTGGCATTAACGCTAATAGTACCGTAATCATGGTTCTTTTCAAATCAATTGCATCTCTAATATGTGATCCTTTATGAGTAGTATGATCTGGAACAAATAAAAAAGTTTCAAAAGCATCATATGCAGGATACATTTTCTCTAATTTCCCTCCTTTCTCAAAATGAGGCTTTACTGATCCCAAGATATTCTTAAATAATTTCATGTTAACTATTTTCTTTTCTAACTAAATCTAATCCATGACGAATAATTGACTGAACTTCCATCTTAGACGTACAAACAAACTCACAAAGTGCTAAATCTTCTGGAGAAACCTCATATATACCTAAATTTTCCATTTGTTCAATATCCTCCATCATAATAGCTTTAATAAGGTGGGTTGGGTAAATATCCATAGGCAATACTTTCTCGTATTCTCCTGTCATCACATAAGCACGTTCCTCTCCATGCATATTCGCATTTAAAGCATATCGTTTACTTGGGAAAAGCCATGAAAAATATGCTTTTGATGCTGAAAACTTATCAAATCCAGGCATTAACCATCCTAAGAATTCTTGTTCCTTACCCTCTTCAATAACAGTTATAGATGTATGATAAAAACCTAAAGAACCATCAGCATCAATGCGTTTACCTGTTAAAATATTACCAGAAATAATTCTATTATCTCCCTCATTTAAATTATCTGTAAGTAGATTTAAGACTGATGCACCAGCAATAGTTCTATAATATCTTGGTTTAGTAACCTGAGAGCCTGCTAAAGCAATAATTCTTGACACATCATACCTGCCTTCTAAAAACAATCTAGCGATAGCTATGACATCTTGTGGTTCAAGATACCAAACAATATCACCTTTATTTATAGGGTTAATATGATGTAGCTGAACACCAACATTACCAGCAGGATGGGGTCCTGATACTTTATTAACTTCAACACCTTTTGCATTTGCAAATACTTTTGAAGGATTAGTATTCCCATCAATATTCAAATGCGTTTTTCCAGAAGTTAATTTTACAATATAATCAAGCCCTTTCTGGAACAAATCATCCATACCATAAAGTGCAAAATCATTATCTATTGAGAGTGGAGCAGAATTAAATGATGAGATAAATATTGTATTTGGCATATCTGCTGGATCCGCAACAATATCATAAGGTTTCTGTCTTATAAAAGGCCAAACACCTGCATTAAGCATTTGATTAATTATCTCATCTCGACTTAAACTTTCAGCAGTTGAAGTAGGAAATTTCTTATAGCTAATATTCGGATCAGCTTTGATTACTACTTCTAATATTCTTCTTTTCTCACCTCTAACAATATCAACAACCTCACCACTAACAGGAGAACAATAATGTACTCTTTCATTATATTTATCAGAGAAAAGTAAACTTCCTGCCTTTACCTTTTCCCCAACTTTTACATTTAGCTTTGGAACAAGTCCATGAAAATCAGTTGGTTTTACAACATACATATCAGCAGGTTTAACTGATGCATAAACCTTATCAGCCTCCCCAGCTAGATTAATATTTAAACCCTTTCTTAACCTTATTTCTTTAGACATCTTATTTAAATTAGATTTTCCGGCAGCAAAAGTATAAATTTGCAATTATTATTCGCATAATTTATGCTACAAATTATAATGAAATTACACAACATATTAACAGTTCTACTTTTTGTTACTTTTATGACCTCTTCATGCCAATCAGCACAAGAAGTTTATATAAATGATTATTCCCAAATCGATACATTGTTAAAAAATGACATAACTCAAAAAACTGAAAAAAAAATAATTACATATATTAATAAGACTCTAGATGAAAAAATACAGACTGTCCTATGTCATAAAAAAGAGCAAGAACTTTCATTACCAATTATAAATCTAAATAGTAATGAAGAACTTCTAATTAGTTTTGATGACTTTGATTCTGATATAAAAAATTATTATTTTACCATTATACACTGTAACTCTGATTGGCAAGAGAGTGAATTGATGAAAAGCGAGTATATAAGTGGTTTCAATGAAGAACCAATAACTGATTATGAATTTTCCTTCAACACAATACAAGCATTTACACATTACCGTTTCACCTTTCCATCTGAAGGAATAAAACCTATTTTATCAGGAAATTATATCTTTAAGGTATATGAAGAAGGAGGTAAGGATATATTTTATAAGAGATTTATGGTCCTTGAAAATAGACTAAGTATTAAAGCAGATGTAAGAAGAGCTACATTAGCAGAACACAGAAATACTAAGCATGAAATTGATTTTATTATAAAACACCAGAATTTTACGATTACTGATCCTTTTTCTGATTTAAAAGTACATATAAAACAAAACAACCGTGAGGATAACGCAATCAAAAATCTCACACCTATTTTTGTTAGAAATGATGAGTTAATTTATGATTATGAGGATGATAATACTTTCTTCGCAAACAATGAATTCCGTCACTTTGATATTAAAAGCTTACGCTATCATTCTGACAGGGTAAAATCTATTAGTTTTGATAGCACATACAATCATGTCTATTTATTTAATGACAAGAAAAGGTCTTTTGATCGATACTCGATTGAACCAGATATTAATGGCCAATTTATTATAAAATCTCAAGAAGGTTGGAAATCAAGTGTTGAAGCAGATTATGCTTTTGTTCATTTCACATTGCCTGTTGATAATATTAGTTATGGTGAGATATTCCTTTCTGGCGGTTTCTCTGATTGGCAACTAGATAAGAAATTCAGAATGAAATATAATGCCAAGAGAAAGCAATATGAGACATCTATTTATCTCAAACAAGGCTATTATAATTATCATTATGTACTTAAAGACACTAATACAAAAAGAATTGACGTCTCATTTATTGAAGGAACTCACTACCAAACAAGAAATGACTATTATATCTATGTATACTATCGAGAAGTTAACGAAAAGTATGATCGTTTTGTTGGATTCTTAAAAACTTCCAGCAAAGAATTATTCTAAAACTCTCATCTTTACAAAAAGAATAAAGACTACCTCCCTTGTTTAATAAGTATAACTACATGCCTTCTCTGTACCATCTGACCAGAATATTTATTTAACAATGCATCTACGTCATTTTTTGTAAGCACCCCCTTATCTAAGGATTCTAATATTAATTCCTTAGCATCTTTATTAATATTATCATTTTTCTCAATAGTCTTTTTAAATGCTAAATTGTTAACCTCTTCTGCAGAATTTTTATTTTCAAGGACCTCCTCCATCACAGGCTCCTTAACTTCCTTTGCAATCACAGACTCCTTAACTTCCTTTG